>WBZP01000430.1_pt1 | contig 57394 bp, 42 predicted proteins | sample 5204301 | NCBI WGS metagenome assembly WBZP01 (sample SAMN12412401, study PRJNA552823) | activated sludge metagenome | isolation source: activated sludge from nitrification reactor of wastewater treatment plant... | place: USA: Pennsylvania | collected 2017
CAACGGTCGAAAATCGCCTGTTTTTCATGTTTTTTTTATGACAGCCTGCGCCAAAGCAGTGGGTTGTTCAGAGAATCCTTAGGAGCCTTACAATGAAACTGCACTCTCTGCTACTGCTGCTCGTGTTGGTCTTGATCGCATCTTTTGCCACGTTGAACTGGGGAGTATTTCTTTCGCCCACCGAGTTGTCCCTTGGCTACACCACAGTTAACATGCCATTGGGCTTAATCATGCTCGGACTTCTGGCAATCGTTACGGTTCTGTTCCTTGCCTACGTCGTTTACCTTCAGGGGTCTGTTCTTCTCGAGGCCCGCCGTCATTCACGGGAACTGAAAACCAATAGAGAGCTTGCTGACCAAGCGGAAGCTTCCCGGTTTACGGAGTTGCGCACTTTCCTCGAAGCCGAACTCACCAAGCAAACTGCCAAAAACGCTGAAATTAGAGACGCACTGCTCGTAAGAATCGACAAGCTCGAACATGAGTCTCGCTCGTTCATGGAACAATCAGGCAACACCCTTGCCGCATACATTGGCGAACTGGAAGATCGTCTTGAAATAATCTCGATTCCTCCCTCTGTGCGCTAACCCATCATTCCACCGGATCTGCGCAAAAAGCCGCGCAGGCCGGTGAATTCAGACGTTGGGCGTCTTGTCGGCACATTTACCAATGGAACTAATCGCGCTCGTTCTCTCAAGCCTTAGCATTGTCGGGCTCGTCATTGCCGGGTTGCTTCTGCGCGGATACCTACCTTCTTACGTAGCCGAGAAGGGCAAAAATTTGGCGTCGAAGGAAGACCTAACCCACATCACAGATCTCGTAGAAAGCGTTAAAGCTCTCCACACTTCCGAGCTAGAGCGCCTCAAGGCTGACCTACTTGCTGAGGGCCAAATTACCGAGCGCCGTCGCCGTGTCTACGAAGAAATGTGCATTGCCTTACGAGTTTTCATTTCCGGGCATGGTGGAACACCGGAAATGAAAGAGCGCTTCCACTCCGCTTACGCCGCAGCATGGTTGTGGGCCGCTGATAGTGTGCTCGTTGTGCTCAATCATTTCATTGCGTTACAGGTTCAGCGCGCTGCTGATCCGGCGTCGGTTGACCAGCCAACTATGAAGAGCGCGTATACCGCCATCGTCGTTGAAATGCGCAAAGACGTTGGCTTTGGTGGCACGGCTGTGTCGGATTCAGACTACCAATTTGTTCAGTTCTAACATGCGCCGCCCAATTCAAACGTTGAAGGCCCGCTTTCCACATTCCTGACCGTCGCCTTCGGGTCGGGAGCACGTACTCACCGGAGTAGAAAGCTGCCTGTCGCCGGGAAATACCCCCAAGGGCAGCTTACCGCCAGACTGCTGACCGACAGTAAGCAATCAGCCAGCGGCGGCAAAGGCCGAGGACTTGTCAGTGAGCAGTCGTCTGGAACGGCTGCTGCACTTTGTTACCAGCCATTCAGCACGCGACGTGCCGAAGGTCGGCATCGGGCACACTGCTGACCTCGAGTTTGCCGGACAGCCGCCATTCATTATGCATATCTGAACGGCAGCTTCGGAGCGGCAGAAATTTTGCTTCTACTCCTGGATTCTACGCACTAATCCGCGAAATCCTTGAGGGGGAGTTCTTTAGCGGGGCGATGGCGGAACGGGCGTTATGTCCAGAAGCCGAAAACAACAGCAAGAACCGCTTCCCTTTTACTAAGAAAATGGGCAGACTAGCGATTATAGTTTGCGCTCTCGAAAGGTGACATCATGGCAACGCCCTCCAATACTATCGATCATGTAACCCTCTCGGCCCTGGTGGAAGCAGGCGCCGTGCGTGGCGCCAACGTCGTCGGCCAGCCTGGCGGTTGGGGTATCGTCATCCAGTACGGCATGACAGAACGCGCCTTGGCTGCAAAACGCGGCTCCATTCGCATCTTCCGCCACTTTGAAACGCTCGTTGGCTACCTCAAGGGAATCGGCGTGGCCAAGTATCAAGTGGACGCCACCGCGTTCGATCCGGTAGCGCTCAAAGGCGAGCGCCATCGAGCGGATGCGTCCAAGCGCATGAAGCTCGCCCATGAAACGGGTGACTACGATAAGTGGTTCAGAGCCAAGGTCACGAAGTCGCTGGCCGGAATCGCGGATGGCAGCAATCCAATCATTCCGGACGAGGAATGGGAGGCCGAGCGGGCGGCGTGGAAGCGTGAGGCGGCCGGCGCGTGAAGCGCGTCAAACGGCGGCTGTCCTATCGCGACGACTTGCTGGCGCTGACGGCGTTCGTGGCCAAGGACAAACCCGGGGCTGCGGCCAAACTGCGGCTCGCCATCGATGACCAAGTGAGTAATCTGGCCGACCCCAATTTCCCCAGGCGAAAGGGCCGCGTGCCAGGCACGCGCGAACTGGTCGCTCATGAAAATTACATAGTGATTTTGATCGAGGACGACGCGACCGTCGAGGTGATCAACGTTGTCCACTCCAGGCAGCAATATCCGTGATTCGGCGCTCGATCGTGTTTGCACCACCGCCGAGCAGTTACCCCCTCAAAGATTTCGCGGATTAGTGCGTAGAACCCAGGAGTAGAAGCAAAATTTCTGCCGCTCCGAAGCTGCCGTTCAGATATGCATAATGTATGGCAGCTGTCCGGCAAACTCGAGGTCAGCAGTGTGCCCTTAGCGGCCGGATGACATTTTCATGGGCAATGACGGCTATAGGGAATGCGTCCTTTTTAGGAGACTTTCCGCCAGAGTCTGCTCCACCCCCAAAACCAGCCAGTCGCAATTTTCTGATCCAAGACTAGGTTGAGGGTCTGCTTGCCAAAATCTCACCGACTCATCCGTGCCCGAAGTGGCCCGATGACCACGGTATCCCCAATGGCGGCAAACTGATCAACAAGCCGGCGGTCGTGATGATGACCCCGTGTACCGGGTTTCGGTCAAGGGCGATCTCCAATATAGATCAGGACCTTGTACCCGATGGATTGTGCATAACGCCTTTCCCTTCGGCGTATGTTTATCGGACAATACCGGTCTATCCTGGACTACATTCCCGGGAGATGTCACAGGAAATAGGGTGCGTCGTACTGAGGCCGACGTGCTGGGGGCTGGCGCGGGCGCTGGATAGCAATGCGCATTCCGGCATGATCCGCGACAACTGACGAGCGCGCCGAAGCTTTGCCGTTGCTCGTTCCCGCCGCATGCACCAGCAGTCGTTCGTTCCAGGTCAAAACCCGCTTTCGCGCACCAGCAGACTGGCAAGACCCTGCAGCCAGCCGGCGGTAAGCATATGGGGCGCGGCACGGATCACCGCGCTGGCGAGTTGCGTCCGCGGCGATGGAGGCGGCTCCTCGAGACGCAATCGCACGCGATAGAGTGATCGCTGGACTTCGGCTCGCCCGCCGACCGTGCTGACGAGGATGGTGCCGCCATGCGCGGCGTCGAGCATCGGGTCCGGAAGTCGGAGCGTGCGTGCGGAATCGATCCCGATCACCTGTGCCTTGATCGGGACAAGACTCCCGGTCGGATAGACGCGGGCGCTGTCGCCCGGCTTCAGGTATTGCCGCCCGCGTTGGTCGACAAAGGCTTCGACGATCCATTGGTCGGGCGCGAAAAGGATCCCGAGCTGTTGTTGGGGACTGACCCAGGAGCCGGCTTGAACCAATGGATCGAGGTCGGACAGGACTCCGGAGAAGGGGGCGCGAAGCACCAGTCGGTCGACTTCATCGCGTGCGCTGCTGGCCTCCGCCATTTCCTGGCGCAGCAGGCCGCTGAGCATGGCACGCTGCTCGGCGTCTTCGGTCGACGAATTCGATCGCTGCAAGCGCGACCACAGCGTTGCCGTCACCGCCTCGGCGCGTGCACCGCGCGCCCGGTTGTCGGGCGAGTCGAGTGCCAGCAGCACGTCCCCGGCTACGACCATGCCGGGCGGGTGGACCTGCAGGATGCGGGCGGGATAGGGAGAATAAAGCGCCAGCGTCTTTTCGGCGCGGATCCACGCGGGCGCTTCGATGCCATGGGGCAACGGAATTGCGCTGAGCAGGACAAGCAGCGCCAACAGGCCCCAGGCAAGGCGCCGCCGGCTCGCGCGGATTTCGTCGCGGCGGGCCCACCAAACCTTGATTTCAGACCATACGGGAAGCACGATGAACCAGAGAATTTCGATCGCGAAGAGGACGGTCCCGAGCAGTTTGAAAAAGTACAGGTAGACCAGCAGCGCGATGGCGAGGAAGACCATCAGTCGGTAGGCCCAGGTTACGAGCGCAAACGCGACCAGAAAGCCTGCCAGTCTGGGCGGCAGGCTTTCCGCTGCGGCTTCACGCCAGCCCAGCAGGTGGCGGCGCAGAAAGGCGCGGGCCAGCGCCGAACTGCGCGCATGCAGGTTGGGCAGGTCGAGCATGTCGGAGAGCAGGAAATAGCCGTCGAAGCGCATGAACGGACTGGCGTTGACGCCCAGCGAGAGAACCCAGCTGGTAGTGGCGAGAAAGAACAGCGCAGAGCGCAACGGGCCGTCGTCGACCAGGCTCCAGGCCAGCGTGGCGATGCCGGCGACGGCGATCTCGGTGAGCATGCCGGCGGCAACGATGGCAAGGCGCTGGCGTCGATCGGTCAGCTTCCACGATTCAGAAGTGTCCGTATACAGCAGCGGAAACAGCACGACGAGGCTCACTCCCATGTGCGCGACTCGGACGCCATAGCGGGTTGCGGTGTAGGCATGACCGAGTTCGTGGAGCAGCTTCGCAGCACAGAGCGCCGTCAGGTAGGCGACGACCCCGGCGGGTGTAAAGCTTTCGTGGATGCTGGAGATGAAGCTGTCCCATTGCCTGAATGCAAGCCACAGTCCGGCGACGGTCATGGATAGAACGAGTATCGCGAAAGTCCGCGAGAAGACAAACTCGATCCGTGGCAGCGTTGCGGCCAGGAAGCGCTCGGGGCGCAGCAGCGGAATCCGGATGAACAGGTAGTGGTGCACCAGCCAACGCAGGTCGCGTCGCCGCTGGCGCGCGCTAATCTCCGCAAGGCGGGCACTGGCCGCGGGTGAGTCGGTGCGCACCAGGAAATTCTGTTGCAGGAACGCCAGCAGCGCTTGCAGGCTGCTTTCGTCCGGCGCCAGCGGGGTTTCAGCATGGACCTGATCGAGCAGCAGGTCCGCGGAAGTTTGCCAGCGCGCCAGCATTTCGAACTCGAGCCATCCGATCCGGTAGAAACGATTGGCAACCGGATCCTGAATCATCCATGCTGGCGACCCGTCGCGGTTGTCGCCGGCCGGCAACAGGATCAGGTCCTCGCGCAAGGCGGGCAGATCAAGGCTCGCCGCTCGCGGCGGAATCACCGTCGCCGGAGCCGACCCATCCGTTCCCGGCAAGATGTTCGCGCTCAAAAGCCGCTCCACTGGCGCAGCGCGGCGAGGGGCCGGCGGAGCACGTAATAGATCAGTGCAACGCGGTCGCCGTGGATCTTGGCCGTGCCCTTCAACCCGATTCGCGCGCTGTCGGCGCTTTCGGCGTCGAACGCACCGCGCAACCGATAGGACGCCACCCCGTCCGGCGAGAGCACCGCCTGGTAGCTGGTTTCGCGAAGCCGGGCCTCGAGTGGCGACAACGGTGCGACGTGTAGGAACAACCGGATCCGCGCGCCTTCGTCGAGTGCGATCGCGTCGGCTACCGGCAGATAGACCAGGACCCCGCTGTCACGCGGGTCAGCGAGCTGCAGCACGCGTTCGCCGGTGACGACGGGGCGGCCCTGCCAGTCATTGATGTCGCCGAAGACGGCGATGCCGTCACGAGGCGCGCTGACATCGACCCGGCCGAGTTGTTCCTCGAATGCCTTTACCTCGGCGCGACGCTCGGCGATCCGGCTTTGCAGAGTTGCCACGTCGCCGCGCGACTTGCTGTCCTCGAAGGCCTTCTGCTGCGCGGTGAGCAGTTCGGCGGCGGCAACATCAAGCGCGCGGGCCGCGACCTCGCGCCGGTTGCGCAAGGTGGTGTCGTCGAGCGAAAACAGCGGCTGTCCGGCCTTGACGACCTGATTGGGCTGGACGTGAAACGCCTTGATCACACCGTCGATCGGCGCGGCGATGGCGACCGCCTTGAGCGCGACCACTTCTGCCGGGGCCAAGGCGGTCTGGCGGACCGGCAGCAAGGGCAGCAGGACCAGCGCGAGGACGATGGCCCAGCGCCTTGGCCCGACCGGCAGCTTCCAGGCAAAGCGGCGACCGGGTTTGCGCATCAACGCCCATGCACAGTAGGACCAGGTCGCCTGAAGGCGCCCGATCAGGGCCATGTCGTTCGCATCGGGTGGCTTGTCGAAGCAGATCAGGACCACACCGAGCCGTTCCGCTTGCGCAGCGAGCGGAACGGCGACCAGGTGGGCGGGCCACCATTCTTGCCAGCCGCTGACAACCGCCGCAGGAAGTACCCGCGATTCGGCTGAATCGCCTGCGTCGGAGTCGATCTCGGCCAGGTTCAGCAGTTGTGGTACTTCGGCGAGATTTGGCCACAGGGCGTCGACCAGGCGCCGCAGCCATACGGTAAACGGGCTGTCTTCGGATAGCGTCGCCAAGCCCGAAACGGCAAGCAGCACGGGGCCGGTCGAGCCGCGGCGCCAGACCTGCGCTTGCCGGTACGGCAGTAGCTGCCACGTCTCGTTGGCGATGGTGAAGGCGAGCGCCTCGAGCGAACTCGCTTCACGGCAGCGCTGCTCCGCCAGCAGCACGAGACCGTTGTCGATCACCTCAGTCCGGTGAAGTGGGCGCTGCCGCTCATTCCGGCGAGGAGCTCGGGGAAAGCAGAAGCAAAGCGACCTTCGATCTCTATGGTTTGCGCGGCGGTGTCGACCCGCGCGCCGATGGCGGAAACCCTTGCCGGATACCTGCGACCGGTTTCGTCCACGGCGACTTCGAAGGGGGTGCCAAGCTTCAATTCCTTGAGCCACCGTGACGGCGCATTGATCCGGAGTTTGAGCGGGCCATTGCTTATGAGTTCGGCGAGCGGGGCGCCGACGCTGGTGCCCTGATGGGGTTTCACATGGATCTTCGCCACCCGGCCGGAAAACGGCGCCGTCACGCTGCACTGGGCCAACTGCGCGCGCGCAAGCTCGAGTTGCCCGACCGCCCTGTCCGCGGCGGCGGCGGCGAGATTGACCTCGACTTCGCCGGCGGCCTGCAGCCCCTGCAAGCGGACCTTGGCGTCAAGGTTCTCGCGCGCGCCTCTCAGTTCGGCGTCGGCGATCTTGAGGCGGGCGGCATTCTCGCTGCAATCGAAAGCGATCAGTGTCCGGCCCTTGTCGAAACTGCTGCCGAGGGTGACCGCCAGGTCGCGGATGCGGCCGGTCATCGGTGCCACCAGCACGGTCTCGTGCTCGGGCGCGATCAGCACGCGGACGACATTGGGGTCCACGCCCGGAGTCGTCGTCGAAGGCGCTTGCGCCAGGGTTGTGCCGCTGGCGAGCCAGCAGCTCAAGGCGATCGCGCCGGTCTTGCGCCAGCGTCTGTTTGGGGTCTGCGGCATCGCGCTCATCGGTCCCCGGCTGTTTTGAGGGAAGCGTTCGAGGCGCGGGGCAGGCCGGCGGGCTTGAAACTGGTGCCTTCCCAGTCCTTGAGCGTGGCCTCGATCGAGCGTGCCAGTGATTTCACGTCGTGACTGGCGATCTCCTGTGGCAGTACGTCGAAACCGACCGAGTTGTAAAGCCGTCCCCATGCCGCCTGGGCATTGGAGTAGCTGGCGTAACGCTGGTACTCGGTGAGCAGGTGGCGGGCTTCGGCACGTATCACCTCGAGTTCGGAGTCGACACGGCTGGTTGCAGCAGATTTCGAGTATTGGAACAGTTGCTCGTCCACGCGCGCCGATTCGCCGGCGATTTCGAGATCCTTGAGCGCCAGCGCATAGCGCTGAACCGCGATGCGCACCTGGGTCAGCACCGCCATGGCGAGCGCCATGCGGCGATGATCGTCGGTGCGGTTCTGTGCTTCGTGCGCACGCTCGAGTGCCGGCCGCGACGCGAAACGGAACAGATTCCACGACAGGCGCACCCCCGAGTCGCTCCAGGATTGGTTGTAAAGGAAGCGGTTGGAGTCGTACTGCGCATTGAAGAAATCCAGCTGGACGCCGGGCAGGGTCAGGATCATTGCCGCCTTGATGTCATTGGCAGTGACCCTTTTGCGGTACCACTCTTCCATGAGTTCCGGACGCCGCTCGAGCGCCATGGTTTCGAGTTCTTCGATATTGCCCGGGATTGGCGGCAAGGCTTGTTCCTTCTCCTCCGCCAGCGTAAAGCGCACAGAGGGCGGGATCGACAGCAGCGCGGAAAGTTCGGCCTGCGCCAGTTCCAGCTCCTGGCGCCGCTGCGACAGCAAGGTCACCGCATCAAGCAGTGCGCGCTGGTAGGCGAGCGTAACCGGCTGCGGCAACAGGCCCTGCTTGCCGACCTGGCGCGACCGGTCCAGCGCCTTGTCCACGCGGACCAGCAGATCGTCGACGCGGGCGATCAGCCTTTGCGCGCCGAGCGCCCGCCAATAGGCGTTGCGGGTGTCCTGCAATACGTTCTGGACGACCTTTCGCTGACGCTCTTCGGCCATCAGGAACTGATCGGCCTTTTGCTGCGCGCGGTAGTAGGAGACGCCGAAGTCGAGGAGATTCCACGAGAATTCCACGTTGGCGAGCGAGCGGTTGCGTTCCTGGGAGGTCGAAGGCGACAAGGTTTCGACGCCGGTCAGGATGTTTACCGACCTGCCGCCGGAATCGTTGTCGCGCGTCACGTACCCGGCGCCGACCAGCAGGCGGGGCATCATGTCCCAGCGCGAGACGGCATGCAGCCCATCGGCCAGGGCGTTTTCCATCAGCTTGAGCCGGTAGTCCAGGTTGTACTTCAATGCTCGAGCGGCGGCTTCATGGAAAGTCAGTGGCGCCGTGATCGGCTCTTGTTCGGCATACATTTCCAGGCGGTCCGCGGCAACGCGGTTCTTGATTTCCTGCTGCGAAAAGCGTTCCGGTGCGACCGAGGCGCAGCCCGACAGGGCGAGCACGATCGCCGATGCGAGAGCGCCACGTTTAAGGTGCTTTCGGTTCATGTTTGTCCTTGGTGGTTCTTCAATGTTCAGATCCCGGCGAGGCGTTGGGCAGCATGGCGTTGACTGCCCCAGGGATTGCCCGCACTCGGGGATATCGTGGTCCGGCCGGCCAGACGGATTTGCTCGCTGAAGGCCAGCGCGCCGCGCGTCCGTGGATCAGTCGTGACTGCCTCGCCCGGCTGCGGGTTCGCTGCCGACGCGTCAGAGACGAGTGGCTGCCTTTCGTCGGCCATGGCCGGGAGTTCCCCGCCTGTGGCGATGATCGAGTCGCGCGGCGTTGTTGCGTCGACTGCCGCGTTCGCGGCAAAGGGCGCCGCCGGACTGGGCGCAAAGATGCCCGGATGGGGCAGCGCGCCGTCGGTCGATAGCGAGATCCTGCCGTCGCGTCCTAGTGCGACACCCTGCAAGAACAGCCGTGTGTGCTCGGCGGTGAGTACGGCGTGGCGGACGAAAATGGCCGGATCGGCGCCGAGCCCGTTGCCATTTGGCGTGATGTCGATCTCGCGTGGCACGACGGCGCCGACGTTCGATCCCATCCCCAGCGCGTCGCTGATCTCGCGCAAGGCCTGCTCGCGCTGCACGGTTACTTCGACATAGACGATCGGATGCAGGGGGATCGGCAGGTTGATGACCCGGTTGTTGTAACTGCCGGATTCCCACACGCTAGGCATGTCGGAGGTAAACGTATTGGCGCGCAGGCCGAGGAAGCCGGCCGCCGTGCCGCCCAGCATCCCGGTCAGGCTGTCGCGCCGGTCGATGTCCGTGGCGCGAACCGGGTCCGGTGCATTCAGCACCAGGGGCAGCGGAATCCTGACCAGCAGGCTGCTTGTCGCGATCGCGGGTGCCGCCGCCCCATCGATGCTCGAAGCGCTGACGGTCAAGGTGAAATCCGTCTGCTGCGTGAGCGCAGGCAGGATTTTCAGCCCGGCCAGTTGCGCAGGGGTCAGCGTAGCGGTCCCGGCGGTGATGACGATGACATCGCCGGCTGCGTTGCTGAGCGTTGCGCCGGCGGGGATTCCGGAAATCGTCACCGCCGCGCCGAGGGTTTCGGGTGCGGGCCCGTTGGTGTCGGTAACCCCCAAGGTAATCTGCAGCGGAATCGGATCGGTCTGCGGGCTGTTGCTGGCATCGGCAACTGGTGTGGCGAGAGACGGCGCGTCCGATACCGGCGTCACATTCAGGGTGATGGTGTTGGGAACAAGGTCGAAACCGTCCAGCCCGTCTCCCACCGAGAAGGCGAACGTGGCGAGCCCGGTTCCGGCGAGGTTCGCGGGTGGCACGAAACGCAGTTTGCCGGCATCGATGTCGGCCTTGGACACGATCTGCCCGGCGACGACGGCGACGCCATCGAGCAGCAGCGCGCCGGTCGCGGGAACCGTGTCGATCCTGACCGAAGCGAAATCCTTGGCCGGGCTGACCGTGTCGACGTCTGCAAACCCGAAGTTCGCGGCGCTGATCACCAAAGGTGTGTCTTCATTGGTCGTCAGCGTGTTGTCCGCGCCCGTCGGCTCGTTGTTCCTGCCAAAAATGGTCAAGGTCAGCGTCGATGTCGCCGTCCCGCCCTGGCCGTCGCTGACCTGGTAACCCACGGTTTCGGTCAGGGTTGCGCCAGGGATGAGGCCCGCCACTGCCGGGTTGAGCGAGTCCAGCGTGTAGGTATATGCGCCGTTGGCGGCAATCTGGATGCTGCCGTAGGTGACCGCGACATTGTTGCCGACATTGCCGGCGCTGCCATTCACCTGGGCTACCGAAAGCGTGTCGACCTCGATATCGGTGTCGGCCTGGTCGGCGTACCCGCCGGTATGGCCAACCGCATTCAGGACGTTGCCGGTCGGATGCGCCGCGCCGTCTATCGCAAAGTTGGTATCGGCGTTTGCTGCCGGCGCATCGTTGGCACCGTTGACCGTAATGGTGAGTTGGGCGACGTCCGTGAGCCCGCCCGCATCGCTTACGGTGTAAGTGAAAGACTCGCTGACGCTCTGGCCCGTCCGCAACGCCTGCACCGTGGGGTTGGTTTCGTTGATCACGTACGTGTAGCTGCCGCCGGCATTCAATGTGAGGCTGCCGTAGGTGCCGGCGAGGGCCGCGCCCAGCGTGCCCGTCGTGCCGGTGCCCGCCGCCTCGGTGCCCGTGCGCACGGCGGACACCGCCTTGGCTTCGCCGGTCACATCGACATCGGTGTCATTGGTGAGCACGTTGCCCGTGCCGTTCGCGCCCGGCGTGCCGTTGGCCGTGCCCCCGGCCTCCACCGCCGTCGCCGTGTCGTCCACGCCGACCGGCGCATCGTTGCGCCCGTCGATCGTGATGGTCAGTTGCGCGACATCCGACAGACCGCCGGAATCGCGCGCGGTGTATGTGAACGCGTCGCTTAGCGTCTGCCCGGTCACCCGCAGCGCCTGCACCGCCGGGTTCGTCTCGTCGATCACATACGCATAGGTCCCATCGCTTTGCAGCGTCAGGCTGCCGTAGGTACCCGCCAGCGCCGTACCCAACGTGCCCGCCGTGCCCGTGCCGGCTGCCTCGGTTCCGGTGCGCAAGGCGCTGACGGACCGCGTATCGCCGCTGTCCAGATCGGTGTCGTTGGTCAGAACGTTGCCCGTGCCGTTCGCGCCCGCCGTGGCGTTGGCCGTGCCCCCGGCTTCCACCGCCGTCGCCGTGTCATCCACGCCGACCGGCGGGTCGTTGACCGGGCTGACGTTCAGCGCCACCACATCGGTCGCGGTGGAGAATGCGCTGGTGCCGCCGTTGGCCGCGGTGCTCACCGTTGTGCCGGCGGCACCCGATGTCTGGTCCCAGGCCCGCACCGTCAGGCCGTTGGCGACGCTGCCATTGGCGTTCAAATTGGGCTGGAAATAGACGCGATCGGTCGGCCTCAGGAGCAAGGCGGCAGTGTCGGACACGGCGGGTAACGGCGCCCACGTTCCGCCGTTGTCGGTGGAAAAGAACCAACTGCCCAAGGTGGTGTTGGCGGCGGTGATCGCCACGCCGTCGAGCGCGCCGGTATCGACATCGGTCTGGCCGCCGGTCAATGCCGAGACCAGGGTACCCACCGCGCCCGACGGAGCCGCCGCGTCCTCTGCCTGGGTGATCGCAAGCAGCGTGTCGGCCATCGCCGGGGCGTCATTGACGCCGTTGATGGTGACGGTCAGCGTGCTCGTAGCCGTGCCGCCCTGACCGTCGCTGATGGTGTAGGCGAAGGTCTCGGTCAGGCTCTGGCCGGCGGCAAGCGCCTGCACCGCGCTGTTGCCGCCGTCCGGGGCATAGCTGAAACCGCCGTCGCCGGCGACTTGCAGGCCGCCATACAGCCCCGGCAGTGCCGCACCCAGCGTCGTGCCGCTGCCCGCGGTGCCGGACGCGCCGTCGGCATTGGAAAAGCCGACCACGACCAGCGTCCCGCCATCGACGTCGCTGTCCTGACCGCCCGTGCCGGGCGTGAGATCCCCGGTCACCGCGCCGCCGTCTTCCTGGGCGGTGACGACATCGGCCGTGGCGGTGGGCGGATCGTTGTCGCCATTGATCGTGATCACCAGTGTGGTCGTCGCGGTGCCACCGGCGCTGTCGCTCACGGTGTAGCTGAAGCTGTCGGTCAGCGTCTGGCCGGGACCGAGCGCCTGGACGGTGGAATTGGCGTTGTTGAGGAGGTAGCTGTAGCTGCCGTCGGCGTTCAAGGTCAGCGTGCCATAGCTGCCCGCCGTTGCGCCGCCGACGGTACCGGCACCGGTTCCGCTCACGGCCGAAACCGAGAGTGTCGTATTCGCATCCGGATCGGTGTCGTTGGGCAGCACGTTGCCCGTCGCCGGCACGGTCGAGTCCTCGACGATGCTGTTGCTGTCGGCCACTGCCACCGGCGAGTCATTGGTGCCGGTGACGGTGATGACCAGCGTGGCCTGAACGAAGGAGCCACGCCCGTCGGATGTCGTATAGACGAAGCTCTCGCTGAGCGTCTCGCCCGCCTTCAGGGCCTGAACCGTCGCATTGCCGTTGTCGATGATGTACTGATAGCTGCCATCGGCCAGCACCGCGATGCCGCCGTATAGTCCGGCCAGGGGCGTTCCCGGAAAGCTGGTACTAATTACGCCGCCATAGCCGTCGGGCAAGCTGATGTCGATTACCGTCAGCGGGTCGCCATCGGGATCTGCATCCGGCGCGCCACTGCTGCTCGTGCCGCCACCGTCGGTCCGCGCACCGGTCAGCAGGTTGCCAGAGGCGGTGGTCTGTTCCTCGGCGATTGCGTTCGTATCATTGACCGCGGCGGGCGCCTGGTTGGTGCCGTGGATGGTGATGGTGAGTTGCGCGGTGTCCGTCGATGTGCCGTCGGACACAGTGTAGGTGAAGCTTTCCGTCAATGACGAACCCAGCAGCAGGCCGGTCACCGCCGGAGCGGTAGTGCTCGGCGTGTAGGTCCAGGTGCCGTCGGCATTGAGGGCGAGACTGCCGTAGGTTCCGGCCAGCGCCGCGCCCACCGTGCCTGCCGTTCCCGTGCCCGCGGCTTCGGTGCCGGTGCGAAGTGCGCTCACCGTGAGCGAAGGATTGGCATCCTGGTCATGGTCGTTGGGCAGCACGTTCGCCGATACCGCAGCCGTGTTGGTGGTGGCCGCGCTGTCGTCCTCGCCGACCGGCGCATCGTTGTTGCCGCTGATCGTGATCGCGAGCGTCGAACTCGAGCTACCGCCCTTGCCGTCCGAAACCGTGTAGGTGAAGGTCTCGATGCGCGTCTCGCCGGCCCTCAGCGCCTGCACTGCCGGGTCCGCCGTGTTCAAGGCGTAGCTGTAGCTGCCGTCGGCAGCGAGCGTAAGGTGACCATAGGTCCCCGCGAGCGCCGTACCGACCGTGCCCGGCACGTTCGTCGAAGTGATTACGCCGATCACGCCGAGCGTATCGCCAGTATCCGGATCGGTATCGGCGGCGCCTGGCTCGGTCGTCACCGTGCCTGCTCCGTCGGTCCGTCCGGCGCCGGTCAGCAGATTGCCCGAAGCCGTGGCCTGGTCTTCGGTCATGCTGTTGGTGTCGGCATTCGCCATCGGCGCGTCGTTCGTGCCGCTCAGGGTGATGGTGATGCTCGCGCTGCTGGTGCCGCCATGGCCGTCTGAAATCGTGTAAGTGAAGGTATCGGTTGCGGTCGCTCCCGCCGCCAACGCCAGGGCGGTGGTGGCATTGGGCGTGAAGCTGTAGCTGCCGTCGGCATTGAGCGTGAGGCTGCCGTAGGTGCCGGCCAGCGGCGCGCCCAGGGTGCCGCCGGTTATCGCGGATACCGTCAGGGTGTCCGCCGCATCCGGGTCGCTGTCGTTGGCCAGCGCATTGCCCGCGACGCTGCCTGCGTTGGCCGGAACGCTGGATGCGTCATTGACCGCGAGCGGCGGATCGTTGGTCCCGTTGATGGTGATGACCACGTTCGCCGTGGCGCTGCCGCCCTTGCCGTCACCGACCACGTAGGTAAATGTGTCGGTTACTGACTGGCCCGTTGCCAGCGCATTGACCGCGGGGTTGGCATTGTCGAGCGCGTAGCTGTAGCTGCCGTCGGGCATGAGCGTAAGCGCGCCATAGGTGCCGGTCGCCGTCGCACCGCCGCCAGGAACGGGAATCGCGCTGCCGGCCGACTGGTTGGCGCCGGCGGCGATGCCGATAACCACCGGCGTGTCGCCGTTGAGATCGGAATCGTTGCCGAGTACGCCGCTTGCCGCGGCGCTGACGCTGGCAGTGCCTTCGGTGATGCTGTTGCCGTCGGCAACCGCCACCGGCGGGTTGTTGCTGCCGTTGATGGTGATGGTCAGCGTGGCGCTGGCCGTCCCGCCCTGACCATCGGAAATCGTGTAGGTGTAGGTCTCGGTCAACGTCGCTCCGGCGCCCAGCGCCGCCACCGTCGGGTTGGCCGTGTCGACGGCGAAGCTGTAGGTGCCGTCGGCGTTGAGCGTCAGGCTGCCGTAGCCGTTGGTTCCGGCCAGCGGCGCGCCCAAAGTGCCGCCGGCAACTGCGGTGACGCCGAGCGTGCCGCCGTCGATATCGCTGTCGTTGGTCAGCACCGAACCGGTCACCGGCGTGGCCGAGGCCTTGCCGATGCTGTTGGCATCGTTGGCCGCGACCGGATCGTCATTGACCGGCGTCAGGTTCACCGTGGTGGTACCGGCGAGCGAGGTCTGCTTGCCGTTGGGGGCGGCATCCGAATCCACGTCGCGCACGGTCCACGACACGGTACGCACGCCGCTCCCGGGGTTTTCGGAGGTCGAATCGAAGCCTATCGAGCGTAGCGCTGTCTCGTAGTTGACCAGCGTTGCGCTGCCGGTCAGCGTCAGCACGCCGGTTGCGCCATCGTAGCTGCCGCTGATGCCGTTCTGATTGCTGAAGTTGAGGCGATCGCCGGCAACGAAGCCGCTGGCAATGGATATCACCGCCTGATCCATCTGGGTGTCATCCACATCGGCCAGCGCGAGTCCGGGCTCCAGCGTGACCGCGGCGGCGTTCTCGGTATAGCTGCGCGTGCTGCCGACGCTTGCGATGGTCGGCGTGTCGTTGACCGGAGTGAGGTTCACGGTCCGCAGGCTGGTGGTGGTCTTTGCACCCGCGCCGTCGGAATTGGCATCGGTCACCGAAACGGTCAGGCTGCGGCTGTTGCGTGTGGTGTTCACCGTGGGATCGTCGCTGGTGCTGCTGAACACCAATGTGCGCAGCACCTGCTGGTAGTTCGCGACGGTGTCCGCTCCGGACAGCGTGAGCACGCCGCCGGCAAAGCTGGCGCTGACGCTCGTGCCAGTCGTATCCACCGCAAGTAGGTCGCCCGTAACCGCGCTGGCGATGGTGACGCTGGCGTTGTTGATCTGCGTGTCATCCACGTCGCTCAATGCCAGTCCGGCATCGACCGCGACCGCCGTCGCCTGCTCGGTGTAGGCGGCTGCCGGTGGCGCGGCGGAAATCACCGGTGCGTCGTTGCTGCGGGTGATGTTGATGGCGATGGTGCCGGTGGCCGTCAGGCGCCCGAGGTTGCCCTGGTCGACACCGCTGCCGGCGGTGCCGCCGCCGGTGACATTGGGATTCTGGTCGTTCACCGTGACGGCCAGCGTGACCGATGCCGGCGGGTCCTCGCTGCTATTGAGATAGGTCAGGCCGCGCAGGACCGAGTCGGCGCGCGCGGCGGTAGCCGAGGTGTTGAAGGTGATCGTGATGGTGCCGCCCGCCTGGGTATAGGTGCCCACGGTGACGCCCGAGACCACCACGTTGCCGCTGCCGCTTCCGGTCAGGCCGAGCGTGCCGGTCGCGCCGAACACGTCGTCGGTGCTGGCGCCGCCGTTGCGCGCCACGGTGAGCGTGGCCTTGTTCCAGTTGGTGGCGTCGAGTTCCGGGTCGGCGAGCAGCGCGTTGCTGTCGATCTGTACGGCCGCGCCGTTCTCGACGTAATTGCCGGAGCGCGTTGCATCCAGCCCGCTGATGCTCGGCGCGTCGTTGATGCGGGTGATCGCCACTGTCACCGAACCCGTGGCGCTGAGCTGCCCAAGACCGCCCTGGTTTTGCCCGCCACCGCTGGTGCCGCCACCCGTGACGTTGCTGTTCTTGTCGTTGAGGACGAAGTTGATCTGCGCGCTCGCCGGCGGCGCATCCGAGGTGTTCACATAGGCCACCGCGCCCATCGCCTTGCCGACCAGCGCTGCGGTCGCACTGGCGTTGAACGTGACCGTCAGTGTGCCGCTGGCGTTGGTGAAGGTGCCGACCGTCACGCCATCCACCACCAGGTTCGCACCCGAGGTCTGGACGCCGACCGACGCGTTGCCGGTGTCGTCGTCGATGAAACTGAACACGTCCTGCGCCTGGGGCGTGCCGCTGCGCCGGACCGCAAGCGTCGCGCTGTTCCAGTTGTTGCCCAATTCGAGGTCGGCTGCGGTGACGCTGCCGTCGCTGTCGAGGCGCACAGGAGTGCTGGCGTTCTCGACAAAGGCCGGAGATCCGCTCAAGGCGGCAATGGTCGGCGCATCGTTGATCGGGCTGACCGTCGCCGCGACGGTGGTCGGCGTGCTGAAGCGCGTCGTGCCGCCGGTGGCGGCGATGGTCTGGCCGGTGGTGGGCGCAATGATCGCACCGCCGGTCGAAGTATCCAGGGCCGCCACGCTCAGCGCGGGCGGCGTGCCGTTGTAGTTCGCCACCGGCTGGAAGCGCAGGCTGGCGCTGGTGGGCAGCAGCACCGAGTTGGCGTCGCCGGCCGACGTGCCCGTCGGCAGATCGACCCAGGTGCCCGGAGTGACGCTGTACTGCCACTTGCCTTCGGTGCCAGCGTTGGCGGTGTTGCCGAGAATCGCCAGCCCGGCGAAGGCCGTGGCAGTGCTGGCTCCGCCGCCTGCGACGCCGCTCTGGTCGTCGGTCAGGTCGCTGTACTTGCCGGAGAACAGCGTGCTGATCACCGCGCCCGCATTCGACGCGCTGGTGACATCTTCGTTCACCGCGCTCAGTGATGCACTGGTGAGTGTCGGCGCGTCATTGACGCTGGTGATGCCGGTGGTGAGGGTGACCGTGTTGCTGCTGTTGCTGTAACGGGTGGTACCGCCGGAGAGTGTCGTGTCGTTGGAGACATCGACCGTGCTACCGGTGGTAATCGCCGCGCCGGAACTGTCCACCAGACGCACGGTCAGGCCGCCCGGCGTGCCGTAAAACTGGCTCGTCGGAACGAAGCGCAGGGAATCGGTGGACTTCAGCAATATGGCGCTGCTGGTGGACACCGAAGGCAGATTCGTCCACGTATTGCCATCGGTGGAATATTGCCACTCGCCCTGCGCGGATACCGCCGCATTCGTCGTGATAGCGATGCCCGCCAGCGTGTTGGCCGACGACCCGCCGGTGATGCCGTCGAGCGCGTCATTGAACTTGCCGCCGAACAGGTTGCTTACCGTGTCGCCGGGCGGTGTGTTGCCGGTGCCACCCGGGACATCCTCGCTTGCTGCGGTAAGGGTGACCGCCGTCGCGTCCGTGCGCACCGGCGCGTCGTTCACCGCAGTCACGTTGACCGTGATGGTGCGCGTGGTCACCAGATTGGCGCTGACCCCGTCGAAATAGGAGTAGTCGCCGGGATTCGCTGTCGCATCGTCGGTGTCGCCGGTCAGTGCTCCTGGCCGTGCGCCGATGTTGCCGCCGTCATTCACCGCAACGGATACCGAGAAACTGCCGTTCCAGTCGGCACTGGTCGGGCTGTCGGCCTCGTCCGGGAAGGTCACGGTCAGGGCCTGCAGGCGCGCGTTGAGTTGGGCTTCGGTCGCGCCGGTGATGGTCACGGTCGCGGTGCCTGTGCCACCAACCGTTCCACCGCTGCCACCGACCGCCGAGATGACCCCCTTGCTGACGGTCACCGTGGCCGAAAGGTTGCTCGCGCCGTTGTCGTCCGGATCGGCGACGGCAAACGCTCCCACCAGAGCCGTGAGGTTCAAGGTTGCGGAGCCTTCGTCGACGGTGACGTTGCTCGCGCTCACCTGCGCCGGGTCGTTGGTGCCGGAGACGAAGACATTGCGAAAGCCCGAAGCGACGTTTTGCGTCAAGCCGCCGGGAATCGCGGCATAGGGATCGATCGCGGTGGATGGCACGTCATCGGGCGCGGTGCCGGGATCGGCGCCGTCAGGATTCTTGCCGCCGTTCGCCGTCAGTCCGGCATCCAGCACGCCGGTGGTGACGTTCCTCAAACGATCATCCGCGATCACCTGCACCCGGTAGGTGGAATCGGCGTTGGCGAGTCCACCGGAGAACGCTACGGTAAGACCTCCAAGGTAGTTGTTAACTTCTGCCCGGGTGCCGCGGATGACGAGCGCGGTACCCGTGCCCGCCAGGGTATCGTCAATTTCGAAATTCGCGCCCTCGGTGAATGCGTAGCTTGACGCGATGGCGATCGTACCCGTGTACGCACCCGCCGCCAGCGGCGTGCCGGCGTTGTCGGTGATGCGCACCGTGACCTGCACGAAGTCGCTCTCCCCGGTCGTCGAAGCCGGCGCGCCACCATCGGTGTAGTCGACATCGTTGATCACAAAGCCCGATACCGCGGTGGCCGTGGCACCCGCCGCGATCGCGACGGTGCCGCCCGTCGCGGCGACGGTCGGCGCATCGTTGGTGGGCGTGAGGATGATCGGGATCAGCACATCCGCAACCGCGTTCGCCACGCTGCCGCCACCCACATCGCCGCCGATTGCGGCGGTGCCTTCGGAGAAGCTTGCGGTCAGCGTAACGTCATCCGCCGCGCCACCGTTGTAGTCGTGGTTGCCATGAGCGGGACTGGTGTAGAAAAGGCCGTTGGTGGTGTCGTTGAGCAGGGTCTGGATATCGTCGGCACGGCCGGTCAGGGTCAGGGTCGCGCTGTTGTCACCGCCGATGGTGACGGTTCTTCCGCCCACCGCGAAGGTGGTCTGGGCGCCGGCGCCCGCGACGCCCAGGGTGCCGTGCCCGGCGGGCACGCTCAGCGTCATGGTCACCGGCAGGTCGAAGTTGGTGGATTCCACGTCCGCGACACTGAACCCGCCGATATAGGTGGCGAGGTCTTCGTTGATGGTCTGCGAGCCCGGCCCGGAGAAGGTCGGCGCGTCGTTGACGGAGGACGCGCGCACGGTGACGCTCCTGGCCACGCGGTTCGGGTCGGTGGCTAGCACCGCGATTTCGTTCGCGGCGTACCAGTCGAACTCGTCGTTGGGCACAGCCGTCGGCGTGCCGCCGGGCGTCGCGTTCTGGTTCAGCGTGCCGCCGTTGGCGCCGGCGGTCAGCACGCCTGCGCCGTCGCGCAGCCGGTCGTCGACAACCACCTGCACCTTGTAAAGTGCGTCGCGATCGTCAGGGAAGGTCACTGTCAGGCTTGCCAGCGTGGCATTCACATCGGCCTTGGTGCCGCGGATCACGAGGTAGTCGCCGGTGCCATCCTTGTCCCCATCGCGCACTGCCGCGCCGCTCAACACGACATCGAGCGTGGTGTTGCCGCCGGTGGTGTAGGTGCCGGCGGCAAAGGCCGCGCCGGCGCTGGTGAGCAGGCGCACCGTGACCTGGACGTAGTCGGTTTCACCGGGGGAAACGGCCGAGAGCTCCGCGTCGTCCAGCACGAAGATTCCCACCGGATTGTTGGCGGCAACGGCGCTGTCGATGTTGATCGGGCCTGACGGTGCGGTCAGCGTCGGCGCATCGTTGGTCGGCGTGACGAGGATGTCGAACCGGCTGATCGCCGTGGCGACCACGCCGTCGCTGACGACGAAATTGAAGTGATCGGCGAAGTTCTCGGTGCCGTTGTGGACGTACTTGATCTTGCCTTCGTCGATGTCCTTCTGGGTGAACGTCGAGCCGGCGCCCAGCGTGGCGCCATCGCGCGTGAGCTTGCCAAAAGCGACGTTGGTGGTGATGCGGTACTGCCGCTGCACGGCGTCGTTGTCGCTGTCCACTGTCTGCAGGAAACCGCCGGTGATGTCGCCGGTGCCGCCCTCGACCACGGTGAGTACCTGATTGGCGCCGGTCTTCGCCGTGCCGTAGCCCGGGTCGTTGGCGACGCTGGGATCCAGGGCGGCTTCGTTCACCGCAATCAGCGGCGGATCGTTCAAGGGGATGATGCTCAGGTTGACCGCGCCGCTGCCCGCATTGCGGCCGGTGATCGCGTCCACATTGAGCGTCGGATCGCTTTGACCGGTGCGCGTTTCGGTTTCAGAGGTTGCGACACTGAGATTGTCGCGCACCTGTACGTTGAAGCTGTCGGTGAGGTTCGCCGGCTGGTCGTCGCCGCCGTGCACATAACGCAGCCCGCTGGTGCCGCCGTCGGCGCTCAGGGTCAGCAACGACTTGGGCAACCACATGTCGGTGTCTGTGTGCGCGACCCACGCGGCCCCGTCCCAGCGCTGCAGGCTGCCGTCGAGGGGCAGAGTGGTGATCCTGAACCACAACTGGTCGGGAATACCCTCGGCGTTGTCCGCCCCCGTCTGCTTGCCCGCACCCTGGGCGTTGTCCACGTCGCCGAGGTTCAGCGTCGCCGCGGTGATGCGCGCGATGCCCGAGGTCGCGTTGCCGCTGACCGCTTCACCCAGGGTCAGCGTGCTGCCGGAAGCCGTGGGCGCATCGTTGATCGGCTGCGCTTCCACCTGGAAGCTGGTGAAGAGGCGATTGGGCCCGCCGTCGCTGACCGAGTACGCGATCGAGCCGATCATGTTCTCGCCGCCGTCCTGCTGCCAGGTGATGCGGCTGTTGTTGACGTCGTCCTGGGTGAAGCGGTCCAGCGTAGACAGGGCGACGCCGTTGAGCTTGAGCGTGCCATTGGAAGACGGCGAGGTCAGGATGTAGATGACCTGTGTCGGTGGCAACGGGATGAAGTCGCTGCGCAGCACCGCGTGACTCAGTATGGTGTTGGTGATGGTGCCGGTGCCGCCTTCGAGCGGACCCGGCGGTGGTACGGCGGCGGTCCCGGTATTGGCCTGGGGTTGCGTTCCGTTGCCCGAGTCGACGCTCGATCCGCTGTTTCCGCCATAGCCTGGATCCGCTCCCGGAACGGTGAGCAGGCCGGTGGTGTTCGGCGCGGAAAAGGCCAGATCGAAGGTCCGGGTAGCCAGCGTGAGGTCGCCCGGAAGGTCGCGCACGCCGCCTTCGCGGAGCAGGCCGGGATTGTCGAAATCGTAGATCTGCAGCGCCGAATCGCGCAGTTTGAAGGTGAAGGCGTCAGATGTCGCCCCGGCCGACTGCGTGTTCTGCTCGTAGCGCAGCTTGCCGTCGTCGATGTCCTTCTGCGTGAAGGTGGCGCCGATGCCCAGGTTCTTCCATGTGCTGCCGTCGAAGAACTGCAGCGATCCGTATTGCGGTCGCGTTTCCACGGTGTAGACCAGTTGCGTGGTAGTGGAGTCGACGTCGGTGTAGCGCAGCGCGGTGCTCGGGATGGCCACCACCGCGCCTGGCGCCACTGCGGTGAGTCCGGTATTGACGTCGAGCACCGGGTCGTCGTCGTTGGCCAGCACCGTCACATTGGCCGTGTGACTGGTGGTCGCTGCCGCGCCAGGGCCTTCGCCGCCGCCGCTGTCCGTGATGGCGAAGGTAATCGTCGGCGCGAATGCGTCCGCTTCATCACCGTCGTGCGCGAACTTGACCTTGCTCGCCTGGTCCGCGGCAAAGGTGCTGCTGCCGGCGATCAGCGCTTCGCCGGGATCGACGATTCCATCGTTGTCGGCATCGAGAAAGAAGCTGCCGTGGCCTTGCGCGTCGAGCGAGGTCACTGACACCGTCACCGCGGTCGCCAGGGCGTCGTCGCGATCGGTGACCGCGAACCCGATCGACTTGACCTGCCCCTCGTACTGGGTGGCGCTGCTTGAGGCCGAGGGCGCGTCGTTGGTCGGCGTCAGCGTGACATTCAACGCAGTCAATGCGGAACTGCCGCCGCCACCGTCGTGAACCACCACATTGAAAGCATCGGTATCGCCCGCGGTGACGTTGCTGCCGTCGTGCGTGTACTTCAGGCTGGCGATCTGCGGCTGTGAAAATACGGACCCGATTGCAACGACGAACCCGTTGAACGTCAGCGTGCCGCGCGTCGGCAGGCTGTTGATCTCGATGATCATCTGGGCTGGCACCTGTTGCCCGCTGGTGATATCCGGATCGGCAAGGCCGAGATTGGCCGCGCCGAACGCCACGTTGGCCGCGGACTCCTGCACGGTCAGCGCGGTGGGCGCGAGCGTCGGCGCGTCATTCGTCGCCGTGATCGAAATCGCCGCGGTGAGTTGGGTCGCGGCGGCAGAAGTGGAATCGGTGCAATCGACGGTGAGCGTGTCGCTGCCGTGGTAGTGGAACGTCGGCGTGTAGGTCATGCCGGCGATGGCGGCGTTGACGTCGGTGAGCGTTCCCGTGAATGAAACGCTGGCCGAGGCGTTCCCCGTCAGCGCGCTCAGGCCGACGGTGCTGGCGAGGGTGAGGGTCCCGTGCAGCACGCTCAGGGTCAGCGTCTGGGTGTCCAGCGCGTCGGCGTCCGCAATAGTGATGCCGGTGATCGCCGTTGTCGCATCCTCGGCCAGGGTGCGTGCAGCGGCGGCCGCGTCGGCGATGACCGGAGCCGCCAGCAGGCCATCGAAGCTGCGCGCTGCGAGGGCGGTCGCTTCGATGCGGCCCGTCTGCTGTTCGAGTTGCCAGTTACCGCCGCGAAGTGTGGCTCCGGTGGCGTCTATCGAGGCGGCAATATCGGCACCGGTTGCTCGCGCCAAGGCGGAAAGGAACGCGCCACCACCGGCACCACGTCCGATATCGCAGCCGTACAGCAATACGTCGGCGTCGCTCGTGAGGCCGGCGCCGATGTCGGCGAGCCTGGTGCCAACGCCGGGCAGAGCGGCCAGATCCAGGGCGATGTCGCCGATTTTCAAGACGCCTTCCGCGCCGTGGGATATCAAGTGCAAGGCATCGACCGGCGCGCCGGAACCGATTCCTGTGGCGATTTGATCCAGCGCGCTGCGGGCCGGGTCGAGGACAATGATCTCGACCCCGCTGCGGATACCGGCGACGATTTCCTGCCAGCCGGCGACGGCCGGGTCGATAAACACTAGCTCGCGGCGGCTTGGCTCCACGGCGGCGGTCGAGCCATCGCTGAAACTTGTCACGGCCTTGGCCGAGGGCGCCGCAAACGAAGTCTCGGGCGATTCGGCGTGCTGGTCGGGAAGGTACTCGGCGCCAGCGACAGGCGACCCGTCAAACAGCGTTCGCGTTTCCAGGGCGAGGATAGTGCCGCGCGGGGCGAAAATGCCTCTGGCCATGTTCCGGTTGCGCTGCGGGAGACGTTGGCGGACCAGGCTCATGAAAGCCCCCGGGAGGATTGATCCGCCGAATGACGGCAAAGGAAAGTAAACACTCGGGAATCGCTTGTATCGCTCTGGCGATCGTCGGCGCAGGGCTAAATTATTGGGAATCTGACCGACTTCACGTAGGTTGTGGGATTATAGCTGATGCCGAGTGCAGCCGTCAATCGCTCGTGTTAGCTCGATACAACTAGTTCGGATCTACCGGTGATGATCGAGCGCAGCGACCCAATCGGCAACCTCCCCGCGAGGGGAGAACAGGAGGGCGGGCCTACAATTTGTCTTCGGGTGTTTCATCATCAGGGATGCCGCGCCACTGCTGCATGCGCGTTAGGCCAAAATCGTTACGTCCCGCTTCTCCAAAGTAGAAATGTCTCCTTTTGGCCGACTTTACGCAGTGGCTACCTCGCTCGAGAACGGCCGCACGAATCCCGCAAGGAGAAGTACGTGCAGCCGGCACCTAGGCGGCTAGATTTCGGTCTGCTCCGAGATCTCCAGCGCGTCATCTACCTCTATCCCGAGGTATCGCACAGTACTTTCGAGCTTGCTATGACCAAGCAAGAGCTGAACGGCCCGTAGGTTCTTCGTGCGTCTGTAGATCAGTGTCGCCTTGGTCCGCCGCATTGTATGCGTGCCATAGACCGTCGGATCGAGTCCTATTGCGGCAACCCACTGATGCACGATACGGGCGTACTGCCGCGTCGAAACATGGGCAGACTTGGTGAGGCGACTAGGAAACAGGCATTGCTCTGGTTTCAATTTCGCCTTCTCGATCCATGCTGTGACAGCGGCTCGCGTCGGCTCCGTCAGTTCGAACTGCACCGGCCTCTGCGTTTTCCGCTGCACGACCATCGCACGTGGCAAAACCTTGCTGCCATGTGTGATGTCCCGAACATGCAGGTTGACCAGGTCGCAACCCCGAAGCTTGCTGTCAATCGCGAGGTTGAACATGGCAAGGTCTCGAACCTGATGCGCATTCTGGAGCTGAGTTCGGATTGCCCAGATGTCCTTTGGCTTCAACGGTGGCTTCTGACCGACCAGCTTTCCTTTGTTCCAGGGTTCCCAGTGACGAGTAGATTCCATGACAGACTCCTTCGTTGTTGATCGGAGTCTGATTGTTCTACTTCTGGGCGAAGAGCGGTTTTTGGATTGGGTGCTGGGTGCGTACAATCGGCCAACAACGGACCTTCGAAATGGTCAGTCAATTTGCATGGTTCCACAATCATTCTCGCGTGCCTTCCATTTCCTGTCTCTTTGATATAACATCATAAGCAGTTATACGCGCAGAGGTGCAATCATGAACTTCAACATCTATCTTGATGACGAAACAGGTCAGCAGCTCAACAAAGTTGCGAAGAAGGCTGGCGAAAGCCGGAATGCACTGGTTCGCCAGGCTGTGAGCGAGTGGTTGAAGAGGCGCGGCAAGCCTCAATGGCCTGAAGAGGTGCTTGCATTCAAGGGGATGGCCGACATGCCGCTGTTTGAAGCAAGCAGAGACCGCCTGCGGCCGCCTGTCGAAGATCCGCTGGCATGAAGTATCTGCTCGATACGTGCACGGTCTCTGATTTCGTCAAAGGCCAACCTAACGTTTTGGCACGGATAAAGGCCACATTGCCAAATCTAATAGCCGTATCCGCGCTTACGCGCATGGAGGTTGATTACGGACTGGCACTCAACGCGGCGCGCGCAAAGAAGCTGACACCACTACTGGATGTCTTCTTTTCGAGTATCGCAACGATACCATTTGATGAAGCCGACGCTCAGGCCGCTGCGGCAATTCGCGCGGCCCTCAAGACCCAGGGACAACCCATCGGCGCTTACGATGTCTTGATAGCTGGAACAGGGCTGGCACGTGGTTTGGTGGTTGTGACGTCGAATGTCGGCGAGTTCAAGCGAGTCAGTGGATTGCATGTCGAGGATTGGAGATGAAGTCGCAGATCAGCCAGGACCAGACTCGTCATTCCATGTGGATAGTGGCACGATGCGGATTTCTACAGCGGCAATCTACGAGGTCGTTCGCGAGCGATGTCAATGACCATGATGCCTGAGCACATAAAACCTACGCCTACGATACCTGGTCATATGCTTACGACGGTGCAGGCAAGGCGATAGGGCTACGACGCTCATAGGCCATTCGCTGAACTACCGAATGTGCAAGGGTCTGTACCGCAAAGGGTGTCGCTCAGGCTTGATGGATGTGGCTTCGACAACTGGCACGAACACAAACGGCTATGTCAATGGGAATCCGGTTGGGCAAGGTGATTCCTATGCCTATGACAAAGCGCATTTGAACGTCCGCAAAGGAGCAGCCACCATGTCCGCAATGGGCACGGACGAGTCGGTGAATTATTCTGGAAGCAGCCGCTCAGAAAGGGGAGCGCAAAATTTTCTTCCGGCAAACCTCGAACGGCAGCTTCACTTCCAAATCCGGACGCTGGCCCCACGCGTCCAAAATCAGGAGTCCAGGGCAAAGGGGTCATTCAATAGTTCATGGTTTTGGGGGCGCCAATGTCCCTTAATGGCCGACTGCCGACCGCCATCCAAGGCCTCCAATTTCGCTACCAGCGATCGTGGAAGTGCCTGGTACGCAGCCCTAAAGCCGCCTCTCGCACGGAGCACGGCACTGACACCCGCACTGCTGGCGTTGGATGGCAAGCACTTCCGGGATTCGTTCATGTCCTGATGATTGATGTGGCCGCTGAAGAAATATTACCTGAGGATCTTGATTGCTGATCTGATTCCGAACGTTGCAAACGCTCCGGTGCCGCCGCAAAACTGCCAGTAACTCTGATCACGATTCCCTTTGGCCTATTGCCCTTTGCCTCGACCAATTTTCGCCGGCCGCCCCCCTACTCCCCGCCGACACCAGGCCCCGCGCAAATGGGGCTCCCAATCCGGCCACCGCCCAAGCACGGATGCCAGCGCCCGTGCCGTGCGCCAGTAATCGTAACGGGTGCTTGGAGATAAGGGCTCGGCCCATCTCTCTAACATCCAACGCAGATGCTTCACCTGCCACTGATGCGGCTCGCTGATATGGAATCGCTCCCGAATCGCCGCCGCAATCCGCTCACCCCGATCAATATGCCCGTTGATGCTTGCCTTCGATCCCGGCAAGGCACGCTTCAACAACAGGGCGATGCTCATGGCCGCGCCCCGATGTATTCCGCCACCACGTCAATGCGACCATGTCCCAGTTCCTTGGCAAGGATCCGGCGCGCCTCGCCATCCACGTCGTGATCCGCTATTTGGCCACCCCGCATCACCGGCGCCGGACATCCGGCTTCCTGCAGATACCGCTCGCAGGCCCAGGCGGCGCGTAGTTCGTGATACCCCTTGATTCCAAACTCCTGCAGGTGTCGACGTGCCTGATGGATTTCGCCGTTATTGACCAGATCGTTGAAAGATTCGTCAGGCTTCAGGAGATTGCGATCGCAACCCAGTTCGGCACTGATCCTGATAGCCAGATCCAGGGTAGCCACACCTTTCTCTCCGACAGGCACCCAGCGCTCGACCTCTTTCCCTCGGCCTCCTTTGGTGCCTTCGCGTATGTCGATGGCGCCTCGTTCGCGTGCCTGTTTTCGCCAGAGGCGAAGATCACCCAGAATGGCCTCGCGCAAACGTACGCCAAAAGTTCGAGCCAGGAGGACCACTGCTGCGGCCTGACTGTATTTCAGTCGTCGGAGGCGGATAGCCAGTGCTTCGACGGTCTGCCAGTCCATGCCGGCGGGCGCTTCCGTGCGAACCAAGCAGCGTCGCCCTACCACGGCCGCTGGCGACGCGATGCGGACCTCCTGGTCGCCGCGCAAGGCCTCAAGCGTTGTGTTCGTTGTCGAGAGCAGGTTCTGGGCGTAGCTCACGCTTAACGCTTCTTCGGCCACCCGCGCCTGTAGATGTCCGGCGTAAGCCTCGATCACCGTCTGATCGATATGTCGCGCATCCCTTATCCCCTGCTCCGTTCTGGCCCAATCGCAAAATTGGGTCCAGCGTCCGGTATGGGTAGCGACGGTGGCGTAATGACCTCGGCCATAGAGATCGAGTAATGCCTGGTGCCCGGCCCAGTCGAGTTGTTTGCCGTAGCCGAAGTTGCGGTGCGTCGGGAATTTGTTCATATCTAATCCTTGCCAATACGTGTTCTGGCCATGCCGGCCACGATCGATGACTGGACCCGGCCAGGTCAGGCGCACCTGACGGACCAAGGTCCAGCCGCACTCCGATCCCCGCCACCTGTTGGTGAGTGTTGAACCGGATTCAGCCGGTCGCTGCGGAGTGCTGGTCGTCGATCACGACCGGGATGAGGGATAGATGCGGGCGAGCCTCACGCCCATAGTTGCACTCGCACGCCATCGCGAAGGGCTTGCGCCCGGCGGGGGGATGGCTGTCGGCATGACGGCCGACGGTGCGGTGTGGAATCATTCAACGCCGGTTCACTCTCATCGCGGGGATGGCAGATTGCCTGATCTGCTGGTCACCGAAATTCGGCGGCCCCCGTTGTCTTGAGCGTTGGGCGTGAGTTTTAGTTGTGGTTTTAGTGCAGTGGCAGGATGACCGCCAATGCGTCAAAAGGCCCATGGCATCTGGGTGTGCGAGCTTTTTCTATCGCGTCCCGTCTCTTTGACGGCCAGGATGGAAAATAAAAACCGCCGAGACGGTAAAGCCATGGAATGCAGGGACGAGCGAAGCCGCTATCACTGCCTGAACGGACGAGAACTCTCTTGAGTCCTGCAATCCGACGACCACCGATGTCGGCTGCCGTTTAGAAATGTGACGCACCGGAACCCGATAACACCACTCATAAATGCTGTTTGTTTTGCGTGGCCAGCTACCACTTTTGGCCGCGAGGCATTACGCCTCACGGTTGATGGGATGCACGATATCGAGCGGGAAATCCGGTGTCAAGCGGGGTTTCGACGGGTAGCCCGAACCAACGGGACAGTCAGGAAAACAGAGGGACTGGCAGGGGCGATGGGGGATGAATCGCAGGAATTATTTTTTCTGGGCCGGCTGTGGTTGCCGTGCAACGGATGCTTGCAGTCTGACGGCAGCGTGTTACTTCAACTTCGCCACTGCCACCGCAATCGCCGCCGCGCGACTGATTCCCCTCCCCTGCGCCCAATTGTCCAGGCGCTCCAGGACGGCCGGATCGATCGTGACGGTGATCACGCTTTTCTTCCCTGTCCGTTTGATCGACTTCCTGCCGTCCGGTGCCTGATCAATGAAATCGTTGATGTCGTCCTGTGCAGGAACTACTGTAGGAACTGCGGCAGGTCTACGTAGGATCGCCATCGGTTCACCGTAGCCCTTCCGGCGTTTCGCTGCACGTTTCACTGCGCATTTCACTGTATGACCAGCCGAACACTGCCGCCGCCAGGCAGCGGTATTCATGGGCAGCTTTCTCGTCTCTGGCTGGGAATTCAAGGATCGAACAGCCCATCGCCGCAATGCTGGCCACGGCCTTCCGTCGCACCACGGGCGCATCGAGATAGCCCACACCTGGCGGTAGCGATCCGGCGGTCGTGGCATTGTCACTGCCGGTCGGATCGGCCATGCAGAGGAAGACGGAGGCCGATACATCCCTCGTTGCTCTGGCCTGGGCCAGCAAGCCGGTCATGTCATTCAATGCCCATAGGTCGAAGGAACGGGGTTGCAGCGGAATGAGGACGTGATCGGCCAGGACCAGTGCCGCGCGCATGGCGGTCGAATCCCGCCCGCCGGCATCGATGACGATATCGGTATAGCGGTCTCTTGCCAAGGTCACTTGCTGACGCAGCGCCTGACCGTCGGGGTAATGGACGCAGGGAATCGAGGGCTCGACCTCGCGGCCGGAGAGCGCGGCCATCAAGGTGCCCTGTCGGTCACCATCCACGGCGAGAACATCACGCCCGCGCAGCTTGCAGGCGATGGCCAGGTTGAGTGCGGTCGTGGTCTTGCCGACACCACCCTTGGTATTTAGGATTGCCAGAATCATTGCATCAACTCTCCGTAGGAATGACGTAGCGGATACATCAGGTCTGTGGATGGGTTCGGGATCACGTCAGCCCCTTCAATTTCTTGCTGGCGGAATTGAGCATGTTCATCCGCTGCTCGCGCAATTCCGGATCGGGATTGATCGGCTCATCGACGATCGGGACTTCCACTACCGATGGCGGCGGCGCACTCATGGCTTCGCGCCATTCCCTCAGGCAGTCCCGGTCTTCCGGACTGGGGCCTTTTTCCTGAATACGCTTTCTGACCGTGGCCCGCCAGCCGTTCAGGTTGCAGATGGATTTCCCCGACTGCCGGCTTTTCCAGAACGCGGCCTCGACCAGTTCGTCGAGAAACTCCACCGCCACCACCGAGTCTGCTGGTTTGCTGATTACCTTCGCTGCAGGTTCGTTGGAGGAGGTAGGTGGTGGTGGTATTTCATTCTGGTCAACTACAGGTGGTATATCCCCGAGGGAGCCATGCATGGCTGCACCGCGCGCGGCTAAGCCATCCCTGGCGGAACCAGGGATGGTTTTCACCATCCCTGGTTCTCTCGGGGATGGTTGCTCCGGCGGATCGAGAACGTCCTTGATCCAGGTGATGGTGCCGTTGGCTTGGCGAACCCGGGTTTGGCGGTAGTAGCCGGCCTCCTGGAGTTCGCTGCGGACGGATGCCCAGACATATTCGGTCATCCTCAGGACGCGGAGCATGTGCTCCACCTGGATCACCCATCCATCCGCCCGGCCCAGCATCCATCCCAGTACCGCACGCGCCCTCAGGCTGAGCCGAGGGTGTTCCAGGACATCATCGGGGACGGCGGACCATGTGCGGCGCTTGCGGACAGTGATCGAGTCATTGCTCATGGCCCGCCTCGCGCGCCTGGGCGCTTTTACGCGGCCGGCCGGGGCCGCGTTTGACAGTCACCGGACTTGGCTGATGAGCCAGGACGTGCTGGATACCGGCTTCATCCATCCCGACGAAATGAAGGAGATCGGTGACACGAACTACCCGGCGCTGGGGAGCAATGGAAATGAGCGGCAATGGATAGGCGTTGCGCGATATCAAGTTGCGCGCGGTTTTTTTTGCACCTTCGAGGGTACGACTGTAGCCGATGTAGTAAAGGGCTTCGCCGGGGTGAATGGCGACGCGCCCACCGAAATTGAAGGAAATCATGCTTGTCTCCGAATGGATCGCGGGAGACCTGGTGAAGATTGGAGGTGCCCTTCAGCTCAGGGACGTCGGCGGGCAGTTCCCGCGTGATGACTGCGCTTGTCGCCCTGACTTAGTGCCGGGCAGCGGAGATGGGCTGCGGAAGCACTTTTGGCGATAAGCAGACGTGAGGCAGGCCGAGACGCGCAAGACTGGCTTGCAGAGCCGCGAAGACACGCCTTAGTGCGATGACAGTTGCGAAGTATGCAGTAGCAATATTGCGCAGTCGGATAACCTTCGATTCATCAATACCCTTTGTAACGTAGTAGCTTGCCTGGAGAACGGCACGACGAATACGATGAGCAGCTACAGCGGCGCGGGCACGCAGACAAAGACCAACAGTAAAGCCGAGCCAGAGAAAAATCAGCTCGGCACCGGCATTTGCAACTACGGCAACTATAGCGACCAAGGCGATGCAGAGCCAGCTCATTGGCTCGGAGTGTCGGCTAGTTGCTGATTTGCAGAACAACAGGGAAATCGCGTCCATCAGCGGCAGTGTACGACCCCGGCCCTCGAAAAATGGCGCGAAAAGCGCACACGGACGCCGCTTTTCACCCCCACGAACCTCTGATCCGGTGATAAGGAGAAATCAACGTCGCTATCCCGGCTACCGGGCATCGGCAGGCCTGCCTGCCGGTCACAATTTGGGCACAAACATCCAGTGATATTGAGGGATGGTCGGGCACAATTCGGTCACACTCGGGCACACAATTTTGTGCCAAAATGAACAACGTCAAGCGCCACTAGAAACAAAACAAGGTGTTACTATATGTTTTTTATAACATTTTTTGGTCCGCCCGGCGGGATTCGAACCCACTACCCCCGGCTTAGAAGGCCGGTGCTCTATCCAGATGAGCTACGGGCGGACGCGCTGCGCAACGTCATCGCACTGTTTGGGAATCACGAAGGCTGTCGCTGCCGAAGCCGACCCCACAAAATGTGAATAACCGCGCAAGGGCAGTTTACAGGGAAACCCGTGTGACCGATCCGGATCGAGTGACGCGCCATGATTATCGCGGAGCAACGAAACAAGGCGCGTTCAGCGTAGCATAATTGCAGGCCACGGCCCGATACCCGCTAACCCCCATGGCGCCAGAACCGACCTACTGCTACCACTGCCGAACCCATCACCCGCGCAGCGAAATGCGTCTGATCGTGACCAAGACCGGCAAGCGCTGGCGATGCATCCGCAGCATCGAGGCCACCCAGCAAGGCCCGGAAGCGCGCGAAGCCTATGGCCGGCAGATATCGGAAATCAACAAGGCCGAATCCAAGAGCCGCGCGCAACGAATGAACAATCTCCTGCAGGAAAAATAGCACCCATGACCGCCACCGTGCCCGGCAAGCTGGACCGCATCGTCGCCGATGCGCGCCGCGCCGCGGAGATCCGCGATCAAGGCTATCGCGAGCGGGCGCTGAAGATCTACCCTTGGATATGCGGCCGGTGCGCCCGCGAATTCACGCGGATCAACCTGCGTGAATTGACCGTGCACCACCGCGATCACAACCACGACAACAACCCGCCCGATGGCAGCAATTGGGAACTGCTGTGCCTGTATTGCCACGACAATGAGCATCAACGACAGTTGGAAGCCACGACCGGTGAGTCCGGGCGCGCCGGCGGCACACTGGCGACCCACTCGCCTTTCGCCAATCTCAAGGCAATGCTGGGAGGCCGGGAATAGGCTGCGGCACGGGGAACGATCAGGTCAGGTCAGATGCGGTTCCCGGGGTCCGCTCCGGGGAATTCGAATCGCCAGACCGGGCAACGCTGACCGGCCGGTGGTCAGCGGAACGCAACGCGCCAAATGGTCGGGGTGAAAGGATTCGAACCTTCGACATCTTGCTCCCAAAGCAAGCGCGCTACCGGGCTGCGCCACACCCCGAACCGGCGCGATTCTACAGAACCGGCTCCGTCGCGGTCAATCGCTCACGGGCCCTGCGTACCGAACGAGTGGTGCTTTTGAGGCGCAACCTCACTTGCAGTCGTCCTTGGTTTCGTTTATAAAGCCGATTCTCCGAGGTTACGGACGTTCCGCAATGGCTGACGATCTGCTGCACAAGAAGCAATTTCCGCCCTACGTTGCCAAGAGGGGCGAGGACTACATGAGCACGAAGCAACTCGTGCACTTCCGCGACATCCTGGCATCCCTGAAGGACGAATTGAGCGAGGATATCGAACGCACCGTCCATACCATGCAGGACGAGGCCACGGTGTTCGCCGATCCCAACGATCGGGCCAGCCAGGAATCCGACATCGCGCTGGAACTGCGCAATCGCGACCGCGAGCGCAAGCTGATCAAAAAGATCGACGAGTCCATTGCGCGCATCGAGAGCGGGGAATACGGCTACTGCGATTCCTGCGGGGTCGAAATTGGTCTCAAGCGACTCGAAGCGCGCCCCACCGCCACGCTTTGCATTGACTGCAAGACGCTGGAAGAACACCGCGAAAAGCAGGTTGGCAAGTAGCCCCCGGCAGCCCTTCGCGAGGCATCGAGCAAAGACGCCGCGGCGTCTTTTTTTTAGTCGGCGCCCGAAGCGGAAGCCACGACCTTTTCGGCAATAGCCTTCATCGACAAGCGCACGCGACCCTTGTCGTCGGTCTCGATGACCTTGACCTTGACCACCTGGCCTTCCTTCAGGTAATCGGCAACCGCGTTCACGCGCTCGCTGGCGATCTGCGAAATGTGCAGCAGACCGTCCTTGCCCGGCAGCAGACTGACGATGGCGCCAAAATCCAGGAGACGCAGCACGGTGCCCTCATAGACGCGCCCGACTTCGACTTCGGCAGTGATGTCCTCGATGCGCTTCTTGGCCACCTGCGCCGCATCGGAATTCACCGAAGAAATGGTTATCGAACCGTCATCTTCGATATCGATCACGCAGCCGGTTTCCTCGGTCAGGGCACGGATCACCGCGCCACCCTTGCCGATCACGTCGCGAATCTTTTCCGGATTGATCTTGAGATGGATCATGCGCGGCGCGAAGTTGGAGACTTCCTCGCGATGGCCGGACATCGACGCCCGCATCTGCTCCAGGATGTGCAGGCGCGCATCCTTGGCCTGGGCCAGCGCAACCTGCATGATCTCCTTGGTGATGCCCTGAATCTTGATATCCATCTGCAAGGCGGTGATGCCGCCTTCGGTGCCGGCGACCTTGAAATCCATGTCGCCGAGATGATCCTCGTCACCCAGAATGTCGGTCAGCACCGCAAAGCGATTGCCCTCCTTGATCAGGCCCATGGCGATGCCCGCCACATGCGCCTTGAGCGGCACGCCCGCATCCATCAAGGCCAGCGAGCCGCCGCAGACGGAAGCCATCGAGGAAGAACCATTCGACTCTGTGATTTCCGAGACGACCCGCATCGAGTAGCCGAATTCCTCGGGCGGCGGCAGGACAGCGAGCAAAGCGCGCTTGGCCAGTCGCCCGTGTCCGATTTCCCGACGCTTAGGCGTGCCGACCCGACCGGTCTCGCCCGTTGCGTAGGGAGGCATGTTGTAGTGAAGCATGAAACGATCTCGATACTCGCCCTGCAGCGCGTCGATGATCTGTTCATCGCGGCCGGTGCCCAGCGTGGCGACGACGATCGCCTGGGTCTCGCCGCGGGTGAACAGCGCCGAGCCATGGGTCCGCGGCAGGACGCCGTTGCGGATGACGATCGGACGCACGGTACGCGTATCGCGCCCGTCGATGCGTGGCTCGCCATTGAGAATCTGGCTGCGGACGATCTTCGCCTCCAGTTCGAACACAGTGGCGCCGACCAGGCTGGAATCCGGCGCGTTGTCCACGCCCTCGGTCAGCTTCGCGATGGTGTTCTTGGTGATCTCCCGGGTCTTCAGGGTGCGCGCCTGTTTGCTGGTAATGCGATACGCCTCGCGCAGCTCGCCTTCGGCCAGTTCGGCCACGCGGGCGATCAGCGGCTCGTTCTTCGCCGGCGGCTGCCAATCCCATTCCGGCTTGCCGGCGAGCTCAACCAGCTCGTTGATGGCCTTGATTGCGGTCTGCATCTGTTCATGACCAAACACCACGGCGCCCAGCATGACGTCTTCGGAAAGCTGTTTGGCCTCCGACTCAACCATCAGGACCGCGGTCTCGGTGCCGGCAACCACCAGATCCAGCTGCGTACTCGCCAGCTGAGTCTTGGTCGGACACAGGACGTACTGGCCGTCGATGTAGCCGACCCGGGCGGCGCCGATCGGTCCGTTGAACGGAATCCCGGAAATCGCCATGGCGGCCGATGCGCCGAGCATGGCCGGGATGTCCGGATCGATCTCCGGGTTGCACGACATCACGGTGCACACCACCTGCACCTCGTTGTAGAAAGTATCCGGAAACAAGGGGCGCAACGGTCGGTCGATCAGCCGGCTGGTGAGGATTTCCTTTTCCGAGGGACGCCCCTCGCGCTTGAAGAAACCGCCGGGAATGCGTCCCGCGGCGTAGGTCCGCTCCTGATAATCGACAGTCAAGGGGAAGAAATCCTGTCCCGGCTTGGCATTCCGCGCGCCAACCACGGTGGCCAGCACCACCGCGTCTTCCATGGTCACCATCACGGCGCCGCCAGCCTGACGGGCGATTTCGGCGGTCTCAAGCGTAACGGTATGAGCGCCGTAGGCAAAACTCTTCTTGATCGGATTCAACACGGCAATTCCTTTCAGCGATAAATTAAAGCCGGCACAGCCCTCATGGCTGTGCCGGCCTGTTCAGCAAGCCTGCGCGGTAGCAAAGCGAGGCGGATCAAGTGTTGGGCTCACCCGCCCGCCCGACACTCTATTGGGAAATCGATGCATAGCGAAGCTTCAGTGGAGGCGGGTGCCGGCGACAACCGACATCCTGCCGAAGCCGGAATCGCGCGGACGAACCCACTCGCCCGCCGGCGCGGCCCAAGGTGCTTACTTGCGCAGGCCAAGGCGCTCGATCAGCGAACGATAACCGTCGACGTTCTTGCGTTTGAGGTAATCCAGCATCTTGCGGCGCTGGCTCACCATCTTGAGCAGGCCGCGGCGCGAATGGTGATCCTTGGTATGCGCCTTGAAATGGTCCGTAAGGTCATTGATGCGCGCGGTAAGAAGCGCCACCTGGACCTCCGGAGAGCCAGTGTCGCCTTGCGCACGCTGGTAGCCGGTGACGATCGTGGCTTTGTCGGTAGTGGATATTGCCATCGTGGTTTCCTTGCAGATTCTGGGGTATTTGACGCGTCGAGAACCGCAGATTATAGCGTTTTGGATCGTGTCAATCCAGAAATGAAAGCGAAGGACCGCGCTGCAGCGACCCGGCGTCTCGCCTCGATTGTCGATTGCCGGCTGTCGCAGCCCTACCCTGCGGGTAAAATGCAATTCCCCGGTTCCGCGCTGCATACATGCCCATATCCATCAAGACCGCCCAGGACATCGCCGAGATGCGCGTCGCCTGCCGCCTGGCCGGCGAGGTCCTCGACTACATCGAGCCCTTTGTCAAACCGGGCGTCACCACGGCTGAACTGGACCGGCTCTGCCACGACTACATGGTCGACGTCCAAGGCTGCATCCCCGCCCCGCTGCACTATGCCCCGCCAGGCTACGAGCCCTACCCGAAGTCGATCTGCGCGTCGGTGAATCACCAAGTCTGCCATGGCGTTCCAAATGAACGGCCACTGAAGAAAGGCGACATCGTCAACCTGGACATCACGACCATCAAGGACGGCTGGCATGGCGATACCAGTCGCACGTTTCGCGTCGGCGAAACGTCGATCCTCGCCCGGCGCCTGGTGTCGGTGACCCACGAATGCATGTGGATGGGCATCGCGCAAGTACGGCCCGGCGTTCACCTGGGCGCCATCGGCGCCGCGATCCAGAAGCATGCCGAAGACGCGGGATTTTCGGTGGTACGCGAATTCTGCGGCCACGGCATCGGGCGCAATTTTCACGAAGAGCCCCAGGTCCTGCACTATGGGCGGGCGATCGACGGCCCGATGCTGGTGCCGGGAATGGTGTTCACCATCGAACCGATGATCAACGCCGGCAAGGCGGCGATTTCGGAACTGCCGGACGGCTGGACCATCGTCACCAAGGACCGCAGTCTGTCCGCCCAATGGGAGCACACGGTATGCGTCACGGAGTCCGGCGTCGAGGTGATGACAATTTCCGCCGGCACGCCAGCTTGTCCGCCTCATATCTCGATCAATCCGTGAGCCTGGCCACTTGGCGTACGCGCCCGTGAATACCGCCGCCGGCGATGCGGTCATCGATGTGCGCGACCTTGCCGCGGCCGCGCGGCGCCGTCTGGCCGAAGGGCAGCAGACCCTGACCGATGCATGGCGCCAGAACCGCAATGGCTCGGCGCTGCTGGGTGGCCGCGCGGCGCTGGTGGATGGGGTACTGCAGCAGATCTGGACGGCGCTGTCCCTGCCCGAAAACTGCGCCCTGGCGGCAGTCGGCGGTTACGGGCGCGGCGAACTCTATCCCGGCTCCGACGTCGACCTGCTGATCCTGTTGGCGGAGGGTCAGGACGGCGACCCCAACGGACCGCCCGCGGCCGCACCGATCGAACAGCTGATCGGCCTGCTTTGGGACATCGGCCTCGACATCGGGCATAGCGTGCGCACTGTAGCGCAGTGCCTGCAGCAGGCGGAACTCGACATCACGGTGCAGGCGGCACTGCTCGAAGCCCGCTATCTGGCCGGCGCCCGCCCGCTCTATGCCAGTTTTGAGCAGGCCTACAAGGCTGCCGTGAAACCCGAGGTCTTCTTCAGGGCCAAGCAACTGGAACAGGCGGAGCGCTACGCCAAGTTCAACGACACTCCCTACAGTCTCGAACCCAACTGCAAGGAGAGTCCCGGCGGCCGCCGCGATCTGCAGATGATTCAATGGGTCGCGCGCGCAGCGGGCATGGGTGACGACTGGAAATCCCTCGGGCGGACCGGATTGATCACGGCGGCCGAGGTTCGCCAGTTCGAGCGCGCCGACCGGTTGCTGCGCGACTTGCGCATCGAACTGCATCTGATGACCGGCCGCCGCGAGGACCGGCTGCTGTTCGATCACCAGGAAAGACTCGCCAGTGCAATGCGCATCGCACCCACCACGGCCAAGCGCGCCTCGGAAGTGCTGATGCAACGCTACTACCGCAACGCCAAGCTGGTCACCCAGCTCAATGGGCTGGTCATGCAGGTTCTGGCGGACCGTCTGCTGCCGACGCGCCCGGGACCGCCGATTGTCATCGACAGTTATTTCCAGATGGTTCGCGAGCAGCTTGACGTACGCGAGGAAGACGTATTCCAGCGCCATCCACGCGCCATTCTCGAATGCTTCCTGCTGCAAATGCAGCGTTCCGAACTCAAGGGCATGACGCCGCGCACCTTGCGCGCCCTGTGGCGCGCACAGAGTTGCATCGACGCCGGGTTTCGCCGCGATCCAAGCAACCGCGCGCTGTTTCTCAAGCTGTTCCAGCAGAAGCACCTGGTCGTGATGCTGCGGCAGATGAATCAATATGGCATCCTCGGCCGCTGCCTGCCGGCCTTTGGCCACATCGTCGGCCAGATGCAGCACGACCTGTTCCACGTCTATACCGTCGATCAGCACATCCTGCAGGTGATTCGCAATCTGCGGCGCTTCGTCCAGCCCGAGTTCGCCCACGAGTATCCGTTCTGCTCGCGTTTGATGGTCGGCTTCGAGAAGCGCTGGCTGCTGTATATCGGCGCCTTGTTCCATGACATTGCCAAGGGCCGCGGCGGCGACCACTCGCAACTCGGCAAAGCCGAAGCCCTGCGCTTTTGCCGTGACCACGAAATCTGCGGCGATGACGCGGAGCTCGTGGCATTCCTGGTCGAGCAGCACTTGTCCATGTCGCAGGTGGCACAGAAACAGGACCTGGCCGATCCGGAAGTCATCCTCGCCTTCGCCACCAGGGTCGGCACCATGCGCCGGCTCACCGCACTCTACCTGCTGACCGTGGCGGATATTCGCGGCACCAGTCCCAAGGTTTGGAACGCGTGGAAGGGCAAGCTGCTGGAAGATTTGTTCCGCATGACCGCCAAGGTTCTGAGCGGCACCGCGGTACTGCAGCTCACCGGAGTCGCCGAACGCCAGGAGGATGCGCGGCGCATCCTGCGCTATCACGGCCTGCGTCCGGACGTGGAGCTCGAACTATGGAGCCAGCTCGACACCGGCTATTTCATGCGCCACGCCGCCGAGGAGATTGCCTGGCATGCGCGCGTTCTCTACCATCGGCCGAACAGCCCAAAGCCGATGGTGCGAGCGCGGCTCAACCCGATCGGCGAAGGCCTGCAGGTCATGGTCTACGGGCCGGACCAGCCTCTGCTGTTCGCCCGCCTTTGCGGCTTTTTCGCGCGACTCGGTTACAGCATCGTCGATGCCAAGATCCACACCACCCGCCATGGTTACGCCCTCGACAGCTTCGTCGTGTTCGCCTTCGACGCGACCCAGCCCTACCGCGACATGATCTCGCTGATCGAGCACGACATTGCAGAGCAAATGGAAAAACAGCCACCGCTGCCGGCCGGCGTTGGCGGCCGCCTGTCGCGACTGGTGCGCCATTTCCCGGTGACGCCGGAGGTGGACATTCGTGCCGACGAACGCGGCAGTCACTACCTGATGTCGATCAGCGCCTCGGACCGGCCGGGGCTCCTTTATGCCATCGCCAGGGTGCTGGCCGACCATGGCATCATATTGCACACCGCCAAGATCGCCACCCTCGGCGAACGCGTCGAAGACGTGTTCCTGATCAGCGGCAGGGAACTGGCGCACACGGCAACCCTGGTGCGGCTGGAACAGGATCTGCTTGCAGCCCTTCAGGTATGATGCTGCAATGAGCTGGATTCGCGAACAATTCACTTTCAATGATCTGCAACGCCTGTTGTTCAAGCTCGCGGAGCACGTCAAGGCCTTCCACGGCCTGACCCCGGCGGAAATCAGCGACTTGCTCGGCAGTTCCGAAAAGTGCAGCTTTGCCCCCGGCGCCCATATCGTCAAGGAAGGCAATATCGGGTCGCACATGTATGTCATCCTCAGCGGCGAGGCGCGCGTGCTCAAGTCGGGCCGCGACGGCGAGGTGGAACTCGCCAGGCTCGCGCCGGCCGACAGCTTCGGCGAAATGGCGCTGGCCGACAAGGAAGCTCGCAGCGCCAGCGTGGTCGCCGATACCGATTGCGTGCTGGTCCGACTCAGTGACCAGATCATCAACTCGCGCCCCGAAATCGGCCTCAAGGTCTACTGCAATATCGCCAAAGTGCTTTCCGCCCGACTGCGCGCGGCGGACGAGTTGCTGGCCTGGCGGCTCTAGCCGGCTAGCGGCGTGCTGGCACCGCGCGTGCCAGCACGGGCGCATCACTCCGCCAGATCGGCGCTGCGTATCCGGCCCGTCACCCGGTTAAGGCTGCCGTTGAGGTCCGCCAGCCTGGCACCCATCGCCACCACCACCGACTGGCCGGCCTGCAGCGTCCCCGGCAGCGAATACTCGCGCTGGAAGCCGCTTTGCGGCACCGCGCCGACGACGCGCAGATTGCGCACCGGCAGCGGGCTGCGGTTGGTGATGCGCAGGCCCAGGTTGCCGGCGCCGTCGGCCACCGGCTCGACCTGCACATAGCCGCCCGGATTGCGCGGCAGATCGAGGCGCACCAGGGAAGCCCCGGCGCGCTTGCCGATCTCCGAATCGGACCCGGCAGCCAGACGATAGTGTTCGACCGCTTTGACCGGATTGTTCGCGGCTTGCGCCAGGTTGCCCAGCACGTAGTGGGCCGCGGCGGTCGGCAGCAGTGCGTTGGCATGTTCCAGATCGCGCTGCGCACCGGCCGCGTCGCCGAGCTGCTGCCGGGTGGCGCCGCGGTTCAGATAGAAAGCGTAGTACTCGCCGTTACGCTTGATCGCCTCGCCATACTCCTGCTCGGCTTCCGACGCGCGCCCGATTTTCTTCAGCGCGTCGCCGCGCAGCGCGTAGAACATCGCCTCGCGCGGCTCCAGCTTGATCGCGCGGTCGGCCTGGGCGAGCGCATGCGCCGGGTCCTTGGCAAGCGACTTGCGGCCTTCGTCGTACGCCGCATAGGCCGGTTTCGAGCGCATCAGAAAGGCCAGCTTGCGCTGGTACACCTCCTCGCCGCGATACAGGTTCGCCGGCAGGGTGGCGGCCATGGCCCGGTTGGCGTCCACCCGCTCCTGCGATGGCGGGTGGCTGGCCAGCAAACCGCTCAACCAGTCAGCCGACTTGTTGCCCGAAAGGCGCACGAAGGTTTCCTGCAACGCCACCGCGGCCTGCGGATCGTATCCGGCGCGGGCCATGTATTCCATGCCGTAATGATCGGCCTCAAGCTCGTGTTCGCGGCTGAAGCGGGAACTGAGCAGGGCCGCGCCGCCCTGCGTCGCCACGTCGATCAGGCCGGACTGCCGGCTGTCCGCCGCCAGCACCGAAATCACCGCCGCGCCGGCCGCCAGCAAGGTGCCGCGCTCGACCGAACTGGCCCCGTGGCGGGCCACGGCATGCACAATTTCGTGCGAGAGCACGGCGGCCAGTTCGGCCTCGCTCTTCAGCTCGGTCAGCAGGCCCCGATTGACCGCCAGCTTGCCGCCCGGCAAAGCCCAGGCATTCGGCACCGAATCGTTGATGATGACGAACTCGAAGGGCAGGTTCGGTCGGTCGCTGACACGCACCAGTTTCTGCCCGACTTCGCCGACATAGGCCGTCAGCGCCGGATCGAGGATGAACTTGCCGCCCGCCGACTGCTGATTCTGCAGGTACTGCCCGGCCCCCATGCGGATTTCCTGCTGCTCCGAGACGAAGTGCAACTCACTCTTCCCGGTGACCGGATTGGTGGCGCAGCCGCCTGCCGCGATAACGATCAGCAACAACAGGCCGAGGCCGGGCAACTTGCCGCGGAAAGGCAGGGCGATGTTCATGGCATTGAAGACTCCGGTGGTTTTGCGTCCATTTTAATGCCCCACAATGCGACGCACCCCGGAGTCGATTCGCGCGCCTGGCGAACCCGCTCCGGTCCGGCGCCGAATGCTTTCAACCGCGCGGGTCGGGCACGAACCCGGCACCGCCGGGGAAAGGCACCGGTTCGGCCAGGCGCGGCCCGGGAATGATGCCGCGGGCGATCAGATTCCGGCGCGAGTCATAGTAGATCGTGATGACTTCGTCGGGCGTATCACTGTTGCGCACGAATTCGGTGTAGCGGGTGGGTGAATACTCGCGCTCGCCGTGGCCGGTGCCGAGTTTCCGCGATTTCAACTCGGGCTCCATGCGCGGCGCGGCACGGGATTCCGCCTGGTCGGCACTGCGCTCGGCGAGGGCCCCGGTGGCGGCGGAGTTGGCGCCGGCGGAGCGGTCGACGTCGCCGGCATCGCTCTCGGCCTTCTTGGCCAATGCCGAAGGGGCGGGCGGTGCCTGCCGCGCCGGGCCGTCGACAGCTTCCCGCGTCGCCTCGTCTTTCGCCAGGGGGCGCGAATCGGCGCGCCAGGGCTGCGCCGGCAACGAATACGGCGCCAGCGCAAGGGGTTGCGGTGGCGCGCTGCGTTCCCGATACACCGCGACACCGATCACGCCGACGTTCCCCGGCCGGCCGGTGCGCGCCGCGTAGCTGTCGGACAACGAGGTAAACACGAACTGGGCGACATCGTCCATGCTCTTGCGCCAGCCAGCCACCGCATAGCTCCGCGCGCCATCGATCACATAGCCGGATTGCAGCGTGGCGGCGGTCTGGCCGGTCAGCGCATTCACGCCATCGACGGAGAGCACCATGAGCACGCGTTCGCCGGCGTGGCCCCTGAGCTCGACCGCGTAGGGCTCGCCCGGCGTGCCGGCGACATAGAGCCTCCCGCCATGCCGATAAAACGGAAGCCGTTCGCCGGTGCTGCGATTGATGATCGAGACGTCGACCAATCGCGCGGCAAGAGTGGGTGAGGCGCAGCCGAGCAAGGCAAGATAGCCCGCCGCGCCGATGATGCAGGATGCAAAAGTGCGTCTGTTCATGATGTCCTCCAGGATGGGTTTGCGAAGTCCGCAAACCGGTAAACGGAGGATTTCGGCCAACGGGGTTAGCGTGACCTTGGCGCCGGCTCTCTCAGCTTGGTCAGATCATCCGGCAGCGCAAACTCCGGGTAGCGCTGGCGAAAGCGGGCAAGGCTCTGCTGGGCCTCCGCACCGCGCCCGGCGGCGTGCAATTCGCGGATGTGCCTGAGCCAGGCTTCGGGCGTTGCGGCGTCCACAACCGGCGGTGGCGCCAGGTTCGCCGCCGGCTGGGCAACCGGCGGCGGCAAACGGCCTGCCGCCTCATCCCCCGTGGAGACAGCGTCGAGACTCTTGGCTTCGAGCTTGCCCGTCTGACGCGCGGCGCCCGCGGCGGTCTCGACCGCCGCGCCGGCATCGCGCCTTTCCGGCATTCGATCGCCTTCCACGCGCCGGCTCTTCTTCAGGCTCTCCTCCGGCAGCGGCGCCGCGGGGGCCGAACTTGCGGCCGGCTCGGGTGTCCGCGCCGGTTCATCCTTGATCGCCGCCGGCTCACTGCGGCGGCTCTTCGCGAGCGCTGGCGCCGCGGCATCCGGCGAGCGCGGCGCGGCGGCATCCGACGAGCGCGGCGCGGCGCGCGGAGGCTGCGCCGCGCGGGCTTGGTCCGCCGCCGGGGCTTTCCCCTCCATTTGGCGCGCCGCCTGGACCGCGGAAAGTTCCCCGCGCAAGCCGCGCTCCTGCTCGTCCATCACGCGCCAGGTCAGCGACAGCCCCATCACCGCGACGGCGACCGCAGCGGTCGCGGGCAGCCAGCGCTTCCACCACGGAGTCCGCTGTTTGCTCGCGCCGCCGGTCCTCACCTCGGCCCGCGCCGCATCCAGAATGGCGCGGTCGAGCGCGGGCGCCGGCTCAGCCCCGGAGGCATCGCGGTAGAGCGCATGGAGCGCGTCCACCGTTGCCTGCGAAACCTCGGACTCCGCTGGCGGGACGGGGCGGGTCATTGCAGATCCCCCAGCGCCGCGCGCAGCCGCGCGTGGGCGTACCGCAGCCGGCTCTTGGCGGTCTCGAAGCCTGTGCCTGTCGCATTGCCGATTTCCTCGACCGTCAGCCCGCCCTCGGTGGCCATCAGAAAGGCCTCGCGTTGCGGCGCCGGCAAGGCCTCGATCGCCGCAATCAGTCGCCCGGCAAGCTGGGCGCGTTCGAGCGCGTGCTCGGGTCGCGCGCTGTCCGGCGCCGGAAAGTCCGGGGAATCGCCCTCGCCAAGAAAGTCCGCGGTTTCGACCTCGAATTCAGCCAGCCGCCCACGCGCGCGAAACCCGTCAATCAGCCGGTTGTGGGCGATCCGGTAGAGCCAGGTCGTGAACTTGGCCGACACCTCGTAGCCACCACGGGCGCGAATCACCGACATCCAGATCTCCTGAAACATTTCATCGGCCTCCTCGCGCCGGCCGCACTGGTGCAACAGATAGCGAAACAGGCGCCCGCGATGACGGGCGTAGAGCGCCTCGAAAGCGGCCGCCTCGCCATCGCGATAGGCCAGCATGAGCGTCTCGTCGGTGCGCGATTCATCCACGCCTGGAGTGTAAACGAGGGAAATCGCGCTTCGGGGTCGGCGCCAGGCAAACATCAATCGCGCCCAGGGACTCGCTTTGCCCTACGGATCGCTGTTTGGCATCGTTGGAGCCTTGGCATGCGCACGACGGAAATCGATGCGACGCGGACCCCGAGTCCCGCGCCTTCGGAAGGCCTTTCGTTTTCGCGCTCGACCCCTTCAATTTCGAAAACCTGTGGTTTACTTCGTCCAAGCCCGGGAGTACCTTTTTCGCAAACCCAATACCGTCAACCATCGATTAGCAAAGGGGAGTCACCATGCAAGCAACAGTACGTCCGCGTCGCAGCGTCCTTTATATGCCGGGCTCGAACGCCCGCGCCCTCGACAAGGCGAAAACCTTGCCGGCCGACGGCCTGATCCTGGATCTTGAAGACGCGGTGGCGCCCGACGCCAAGGATGCCGCCCGCAAACAGGTCTGCGAATCCGTCAAGGCCGGCGGCTACGGCATGCGCGAACTGATCATCCGCGTCAATCCCCTGTCGACGCGATGGGGCTTCGACGATGTGGCCCTGGCGTCGAAGTCGGGCGCCCACGCACTGTTGCTGCCGAAGGTGGAAAGCGCCGACGCCGTCCGCCACATGGAAACGATCATGCGCGCGAACGGCGCCCCGGATGACATGGCGATCTGGGCGATGATGGAGACGCCGCGCAGCGTCCTGGAATCCCAGCGCATCGCCGAGTCCACCCCGCGCATGGCCTGCCTGGTGATGGGCACTTCGGATCTGGCCAAGGAACTCGATTGCGCGCATACCCACGAGCGGCTGCCCTTCATCACCTCGCTCGGACTTTGCCTGCTCGCCGCGCGTGCGGCCGGGCTGACCATCCTCGACGGCGTCTACCTCGACCTCAACGACGAGCCCGGTTTCGAGTACGCCTGCAAGCAGGGGTCGGAACTCGGATTCGACGGCAAGACGCTGATCCATCCGAAGCAGGTGGCGAGCTGCAACAAGGTCTTCACGCCGAATGCCGCCGACGTCGAGTGGTCGCGCAACATCATCGAAGCGCATGCGGCGGCAAGCGCGCGCGGCGAAGGCGTGGTGGTGGTCGATGGCAAGCTGATCGAGAATCTGCATGTGGAAAGCGCCAAGCGGGTCGTCGCCATGGCGGAGGCGATCGAGAAGATGCAGGCACAGGATGGCGCCGCGTAGGCGGAAGTGGCGGCTACGGTACGCCGGCGCCGCCGGTTGCGGGAGTTCGACGATTCCGCGCTGAGTGGGACGCGGATCGGGGACATGACAATCAAATCGCCGCGGCCGGGCCGCCGACCCACCGGGGCATGAAAATGTTCCGGACCCTGGCGCTGTTGTCCTGCCTGTTCTCCGGCGCCTGCGCATACGCACAGGCGCCCGAAGTTGGCGAGGTACGGCAGGTCGCCACCCGCGATGACGTGAGCCTACCGATCTACGCCCATTGGCGCAACGACGCGGTGGCCACCGTGGTGCTGTACTCCGGCGGCGCCGGCGGCTATGGCCAGATCGGCGAGGATGGCTGGCCCGCCGGCGGCAACTTCCTGATCCGCACCGGAAAGCGCTGGGCGCAACACCCATTCAACGTCGTCATGGTCGGCCGTCCGAGCGACGGCATCGATCTGGCATTCGGCCCGGTAAGAACCGGCGAGAAGCACGCCGCGGACAACCTGGCGATCTTCAAGGCCATCAAACTCAGGAGCCCGCTACCGATCTGGCTGGTCGGCACCAGCTCGGGAACCATCTCGGCCGCCGCCGCCGCGATCCAGGACAACGACAAGCTCGTCGCCGGGCTGGTGCTGACATCCACGATCGTGGCATACAAGGTACCCGGCGCCGTACCGAGGCAGGATCTGAAAAAGATCCGCGTACCGACGCTGATCTTTCATCACGAAAACGACGCCTGCTGGGCCTGCCGCCCATACGAGGTGAAGAATCTGGCCGAAGCCCTGAAGAACGCCCCGATCAAGCGCACCATGTTCGTCAGCGGCGGCGACGGCGCGACGGGCGATCCCTGCGAACCGATGCATCACCACGGCTTTGTCGGCATGCGTGACGAGGCGGTGGATCTGATTGCCGCGTGGATACTCAAGCCGACGGAATAAGAGAGAGCCTATTTCAGTAGGAATCGTACCCCGCGCATGATTCCTACTGAAACAGGCTCTCAGAGGTCCGGCGCCTGGCGCCGTCGCGGGCGCCAACCGTCTTCCCGGTGAGACCCCTCCTCCGGCGCAGCGGTGGCGAAGGCGCCGCAGTGCGCCAGGGCGCGCCTGTGCCCGCTTGGATTCGGCGGCCGCCCGCCCTAGTCACCGCCACCTTGCAGCCGGTCCGCCAGACGCCGCAGGATCTTGCCGACATTGGTCTTCGGCAGCGGCTCGCTCCTGAACTCGACGATCTTCGGCACCTTGTAGCCGGTCAGATGCTTCTGGCAATGGGCCGTCAGTTCGTCCGCGGTCAGCGCCGGATCCTTCCGCACCACGATGGCTTTGACCGCTTCACCGGACCGCTCGTCCGGCGCGGCGATCACCGCCACCTCGAGCACCCCCGGATGCGTCATGATCACGTCCTCGACCTCGTTGGGATAGACATTGAAGCCCGACACCAGGATCATGTCCTTCTTGCGGTCGGTCAGCTTGACATAGCCTTTCTCGTTCATGAAGCCCATGTCGCCGGTGCGGAACCAGCCATCCGCGGTGAAGGCGCGCGCGCTTTCCGCCGGCTGGTTCCAGTAGCCCTTGGTGACCTGGGGGCCGCGAATGCTGATCTCGCCGACCTCGCCAAGCGCCACTTCCCTGCCCTCCTCGTCGAGCAGCGCCACCTCGGTGGAGGGAATCGGCAAACCGAGAGTCCCGGTCCAGTCGGTGATGTTGAGCGGGTTGCAGATCGCGACCGGCGAGGTTTCGGTGAGGCCGTAGCCTTCGATGATCGGCACGCCGGTGACCTGCTTCCACTTCTCGGCCACCACGCGCTGCACCGCCATGCCGCCGGCGGAGGTCACCTTCAGCGTATGCCCGGCGATTTCGGCGAAGCCCGGCGCATTCAGCAAGGCGTGGTACAGCGTGTTGACGCCGATCATGCCGGTGAAGCGGATCGTCCTGAGTTCCCTGATCAAGCCCGGCATGTCGCGCGGATTGGTGATCAGGATGTTGTGCGCGCCGATCTTGAGGAACACCAGGTTCGAGGTCAGCGCATAGACGTGGTAGAGCGGCAGCGGCAGCACGATGGTTTCCGCACCTTCCCGGAGATCGCGGGCGATCCAGGCCGCGACCTGCTGCACATTGGCCACCATGTTGCCGTGGCTCAGGACGGCGCCCTTCGCCACCCCGGTGGTGCCGCCGGTGTATTGCAGGAAGGCGATGTCATCGTGCGTCAGCGGCACCTGCCTGAGCGCATGCCGCTTGCCGGCGCGCAGCGCCTGACGCAACCCTATCGCGCCGGGAATGCTCCAGGCCGGCACCATTTTCTTCACGTGCTTGACGGCCAGGTTGGTCAGCAGCCGCTTGGCCGCCGGGAACAGGTCGCCGATCTCGGTCGTGATCACCGTCCTGAGCTTTGTCCTGCCAAGCGCCGCCTGCACGATGTGGGCGAAATTCTCCAGCACCACGATCACGGTCGCGCCGGAGTCATCGAGCTGATGTTCGAGTTCCCGCACCGTATACAGCGGATTGACATTGACCACCGTGAGGCCGGCGCGCAGCATGCCGAACAAGGCCACCGGATACTGCAGCAGATTGGGCAGCATGATCGCCACGCGCTCGCCCTTGCCCAGGCCGAGCCCGTTTTGCAGCCAGGCGGCGAAGTCGCGGCTCAAGCGGTCCAGATCACCGTAGCTCAGCGACACCGACATGTTGCCGTAGGCGGGAAGATCGCGAAACCGGGCGCAGCTCTTCTCGAAAATGTCGTTCAGCGACGAGTACCGGTGGAGGTCGACTTCCGCCGGGATGCCTTTCGGGTATTCCTTGAGCCAGATCTTTTCCATGGATTGTTCTTCTTCGTGTGTTCGCCACTCTTCCGCGTCACTCCGTCCTCAACGCCTCCACCGGATCCAGCCGCGCCGCGCGCCGCGCCGGCAGCACGCCGGCAGCGAGGCCGATCGTTGCGGCCAGCGCTTCGGCCAGCAGCACGAATGACATAGGCGTATGCACCGGCAGGGCCGGGACGAAGAAGCCGATCAGTTGCGCCAGTCCCATGCCGAGCAGCAGGCCGAACAGCCCGCCGATCGCCGCGAGCGCCACGGCTTCGCCGAGGAACAGGCCGAGGATGGTCTGCCGCCGCGCGCCGAGCGCCACCAGCAGGCCGATCTCGTTGGTCCGTTCGGCGACCGCGATGGTCATGATGGTGACGATGCCGACTCCGCCGACCAGCAACGAGATGCCGCCCAGCGCGCCGACGGCCATGGTCAGCACGTCGAGTATGCCGCCGAGCTTGTCGAGCATTTCCTCCTGGCTGAGCATCGTGAAGTCCTCGCGGCCGTGACGTGCCTTCATTGCCGCCTTGACCGCGTTGACCACGGTTACCGAAGGCACGCCCTCGGCGGCGGCGACGTCGATCTCGTTGAGGCCTTCGCGGTTGAACAGTTCGAGAGCACGTGCCGCCGGAATGAAGGCGGTGTCGTCGAGATCGATGCCGAGGAACTGGCCCTTGGGCTCCATGATGCCGATCACGCGGAACTGCAGGCCGCCGATGCGCACCCGGGTGCCCAGCGCGTTTTCGCTGCCGAAGAGTTCGTTCTTCAGCTTGGGCCCCAGCACCACCTGGGCGCGGGCGCTGCCCGCTTCGTCGGCGGGCAGGAACTGGCCGCTGCGCACCTGGCCTTTGTAAACGACGAGCATGCCGGGGCCGACGCCGTAAACCGAGACCCGCCGCAGGCGGCCGTTGGCATTGACCTCCGCATTGCCCCAGACGCTGGGCGTCACCGCCACCACGTTGGGCAGCCGCCCGAGGGCCTCGGCATCGTCCAGCGAAAGTGGCCGGGCGCTGCTCGGCAGGCCCGAAACCGCGGCGCCGCCGGTCTTGGTACGCCCCGGCAGAATGCTGACGACATTGGTGCCGAACTGGGTGAACTCGGCCAGCACATAGCGGTGGATGCCCTCGCCGATCGAAGTCAGCAGGATCACCGCGGCGATGCCGACGGCAATGCCTAGCAGTGTCAGGAAGCTGCGCAGGCGCTGCGCCGTGATGGCGCGCAAGGCCAGCGTGAGGGCGTCGGCGATGCTCATTGACGCTGCACCGGCCCAAGCCTGCGCCGGCCGGCGCCCATGACGCGACAGCCGCCTTGCGGCTGAACCGCGTTCGCCACGTTTCGGCTGCAAGGGGCTGGGGGATGGCTACGCATGCTCAGTGCTTCATCAAGGCCTGCACCGGGTCGAGCCGCGCCGCGCGCCGCGCCGGCATGATGCCGAACAGCAGGCCCGTGGTCAGCGCCGTCGCCAGTGCGGCGACCACCGCCCAATCCGGCGGATAGGCCGGAAACACCGGATACAACTGGCGCAGCACGAAGGCGCCGAACAGGCCGAGGCCGTAGCCGGTCAGCGCGCCGACCAGAGACAACATCGCCGCCTCGGCGAGGAAGGCCCGGCGGATCGTCGCGCCGCGCGCGCCGAGCGCCTTCAGCAGGCCGATTTCGGCGGTGCGCTGGGTCACCGCCACCAGCATCACGTTCATCACCAGGATGCCGGCCACCGCCAGGCTGATCGCGGCGATGCCGGCCACCGCAGCGGTAAGCGCGCGCAGCAGCTTGTCGAAGGTGGCGAGCACGGCGTCCTGGGTGATCACCGTCACGTCCGCCTCGCCGCCGTGGCGGGCCTTGATCGTCTCCGTCACCTCGCGTTTGACCGCCTCGATCAGATCGCGGCTCTTGGCCTCGATCAGGATGCGAAACAGCGTGTTGGTGTTGAACATGCCCTGGGCGATCCCCACCGGAACGAACACCACCTCGTCGGTATTCATGCCCAGCCCCTGACCCGTGGACTTGAGCACGCCGACGATGCGCAAGCGCCGATCGCCTAGCCGGATCAGTTCGCCCACCGCCGGACGATCGGGAAAGATCTCCTGCTGGATCTTGGCGCCGATCACCGCGACGGGCGCGCCGCGGGTCCACTCGGCTTCGGGCAGAAAGTGGCCCTGGGCCATCTTGAAGCTGCGAATGTCCAGGTAAGTGGATGCCGTCCCCGCCACCAGCGTCTCGCGCAGACGCCCGTTGGCATTGATCTCCGACGTTCCCGCGGCCAGGGGCGCCACGCGCTGCACCGAGGGCAGGCGGGTGAGCGCCGCGGCATCATCCACGGTCAGGTCGCGCGGCGTGGTGGTGACCGCATTGGCCGGATTGAAGCCGCCGGTGGCCGAGCGCCCGGGCAGGACGATCACCAGATTGCTGCCGAGCGAGGAGAACTGATCGACCACGTAGCGCCGCGCGCCGTCGCCCAGCGCGGTGAGCACCACCACCGCCGCCACACCGATGGCCATCGCCAATACCGAAAGCCCGGTACGCAGCGGATAGCCCGCCGCCGCATCGCGGGCGAAACGCAACACATCGGCATTACGCATCGGCTAGCCTCGCCCCGGCGACGGGCCGCCCACTATCGGTCTTCAGCATTCCATCTTCCATGAGCAGCCGGCGACCCGCCCGGGAACCGATCTTCGGGTCATGGGTGACGACGATCAGCGTCATGCCGCGCTGGTTGAGGGCCTCCAGCAGATGGATCACCTCTTCCCCGGTGGCGCGATCGAGGTTGCCGGTCGGCTCGTCCGCCAGCAGCACGGCCGGCTGCATCACGGTGGCGCGGGCGATCGCGACCCGTTGCCGCTGGCCGCCGGAAAGCTGGTCGGGACGATGCTCGGCGCGCGGCGCCAGGCCGAAATCCTTCAGCGCCCGGGCGACCTTCGGCGCCCGCTCGGCCGGCGCAATGCCGGCCAGCATCAAGGGCAGGGCAATGTTCTCCGCCGCCGTCAGGCGCGGCACCAGATGGAAGCTCTGGAACACGAAGCCGATGCGCCGGCTGCGCACGGCGGCCTGCTCGTCGGGACTCAGCGTCGTGACGTCGCGGCCTTCGAGGTGATACGAGCCGGCGTCGGGCCGGTCGAGCAAGCCCAGCAGGTTGAGCAGCGTCGATTTGCCGGAACCCGACGGACCCATGATCGCCACGTACTCGCCGGCATCGATGCCGAGGTCGAGCCGGCTCAGCGCATGCACGGCGCTGTCGCCCAGATGGAAGACGCGCTCGATGCCCGCCAGTTCGATCAGCGCCATGCCCGAAATCCAGCGAGCGGGCTGCGCCGCGGCCCGTGGCAGCCGGCCCGGTCGGTCACTTGGGCTTCTCGTCCGCCGTCGCGCTGGCGCCGACCTTGACGCCCGCGCGTTCCAGCGAAATGACGATGCGATCGCCCTCGGCCAGGCCTTCGAGGATTTCGGTAAACTCCCAGTTGGCGACGCCGGTCCTGACCTTGCGCTCTTCGAGCTTGCCGCTGTCGGGGTTCAACACCATCACGCGGCCGCCTTCGATCAGCGCCGCGGTCGGCACGCGCAACACGTCCAGCCGGCGGCTGAGCACGATTTCGACATCGGCGCTGTAGCCGACCAACAGGTGGCCCGTCTCCGGTTTGTCGAAATCGACCTCGACGTCGACGGTGCGCGCCTGCTTCTCGACCGCCGAGACGTAGGGCGCAACGCGCCGCACCTTGCCCGGCAGCGGCTGCTTGGGCAGCGCATCGAGCGAGACGCGCACCGGCAGTCCGACAGCGATCTTGGGCGCGTCGATCTCATCCATCGGCGCCTTGACGTAGAGGCAGGACTCGTCGATCAGGTCGATCGCCGGCGGGGTCGGCACACCCGGCGGCGACGGCGTCGAATACTCGCCGAGTTCGCCGACGATCTTCGCCACGGTGCCGTCGAACGGGGCGTAGAGCACGCTGCGGCCCTGCTCCACCCGCGCCACGCGGATCCGCGCATCGGACTGGACGACGTCGGCGCGGGCCGTGGCGCAGGCGGCCGCGCGGGAATCGGCCTCGCTGCGGGCGGCATCCTCCTTGGCCTCGGAGACATAGCCACGGGCGCGCAAAGAGGCCTGCCGCTCGGCCTCGCGCATGGAACTGGCGGCGGTGGTACAGGCCTCCTTGACCCGCTGCACGGCCATCCCGCGCTGGGCCTCGGCCAGTGCCTGCTGGGCTTTCTGGTCGTCGTTCCACAGCTTCATCAGCAGTTGGCCCTGCTTGACCCGGTCGCCCTCCTTGACGCCGAGGAATTCGATGCGCCCGCCCATGATGGTCGACAGCCGGGTGCGCTGGCAGGCCTCGACGGTGCCGGCGCGGGTATTGACGACGGTGGATTCGACGCTGCCGCGATCGACGGCCTTCAGCACCACGGCCACCGGCTTGCTGCGCGTGAACCAGAAAAACCCGCCGGCGATGGCTGCGATAACGACCAGCGCCGGCAGCACGCGGCGCAACAGGATGGACGTGTTCATGGTCTGCCGACGGGCCGCCCCAAGGCAGACCCGCAAGTAAGCCGCGAGCCGTCGTCAGCCCTTCTCCCGGAGAAGGGGCCGGAGGATATGTTGTTCATGGCGGGCGATTATGCCGTGTTTGGGCCGGCTTCGCCGTCACTGCGCCCGCATTGGCGGGCCGACAACGCTCAGAACCCGGGCCGGCCCTGCGCGATCAACTCGATCTCCTCGACGATCTCCTCCTGCCGCAAGCGGTCGCGTCGCCGCTGCATGTCCTCGCTGCCCTGGCCGAGATGCCGCAGCGCGTTTTCCATCTGCGTCAGGCGCATGTGGTTTTCCACGCGTATGGCGTGGAGCAGGCGCGCCAGCAGGGTGTGGAAGAAATAATGTTCGATCACCTGCCGCGCCACCCGTCCGGCCGGCTCCTGGGTCAGCGGCAGGGACGTCGTCTGCCGCGTCACCGGCCCGCCAAGCGGCAACAGCCGCTCGCTGCGCGCCGCGGCGTCGTCGCGGAAGCAGACCACCAGCCCGGCTTCGCCGGAGACACGCCGCCGCGCATCGTCGAGCGCCCGCAGGATCCGCTCGACGGTCGCCGCTGCGTCCAGCGCGCCCACCGCACCGGGTACCACGAGGCATGAATCGGCCTCGTCGAGGCCCGCCGCCAGCCGCTCGCCGACGGCCACCACGGGTGAGCCGGGCGCCGCCGCGGCCCGCCAGGCGCGGACGATGTCCTCGTTGAAGCTGCCGCAAAAGCCGCGCGTCGAACCGAACAGCAGCCAGATGTCGCCCGCGCAGCGGGGCGCCTCGGGCAAGGCCGGCGCCAGGTCGGCGAGCGTCGCGCCGAGCATCGCGACGACTTCGGCCTGGGCCGCTTCGCGCCTGGTCACGCGGCGCAGTTCGGCCAGTGCGAAGCTGCGCATGGCGCCGAGGATGCCGGACAGATCCTCATACAATGCCAGCCGGGCCTCGATTTCGCGGCGCTGGCTCACGGGACTCCCCTCCCCCCAGCCCCCTCCCCATGGAAGGGGGTGACGACGGTTCGCCGCTGCGCGGCTCCGGATCCTCGCTGGCGCTCCTTCGGGCGGCCGTGCGGAGCGCTCACGCGACCTCGGCCAAGCAGTCATGCAATGCAGCCAGCCAGGCCTCCCTGGGGCCGTCGATGGTCAGTCCGCGCTTGGCGATTTCCGAGAACAGGCGCGGCAGCGCGGCCGCGGCGGCGGCGGGCGACAAGCGATCGAGCAGCCCCTGCTCATAGGCCAGCAGCCAGGCCAGGTGCGCCTGTTCCGGCAGCGGCGCGAGGCGATCCTGTTTGAGCAGCGCGCGCAGCAGCCGTCCGCGCCTGAGCTTTTCCTCGATCCCGGCTTCGAGGCGGGTGCCAAAGCGGGCGAACAGTTCCATTTCGAGGAATTGCAGGTAGTCCAGCCGGATCCGTGCCGAGGCCGCCTTGATCGCCGGGTGCTGGGCCTTGCCGCCGATGCGCGACACCGAGCGGCTGATGTCGATCGCCGGCAGCATGCCGGCGGCGAACAGCTTGGCGTCGAAGTAGATCTGCCCGTCGGTGATCGAAATCAGGTTGGTCGGAATGTAGGCGGCGATTTCGCCCTGGCGCGTTTCGACCACCGGCAGCGCCGTCATGCTGCCGCCGCCGAAATCCGGCGCCAGCACCGTGGAGCGTTCGAGCAGCCGCGAGTGCAGGTAGAAGATGTCGCCGGGATAGGCCTCGCGCCCCGGCGGGCGGCGCAACAGCAGCGACAGCTCGCGATAGGACTGGGCATGCCGCGTCAGGTCGTCGTAGATCACCAGCGTGTCGCGTCCGGCGCGCATCCAGTGTTCGGCGATGGCGCAGCCGGCGAACGGCGCCAGGTAGCGAAAGCCCGGCAGGGCATTGGCCTCGGCCACCACCACCACCGTGTATTGCAGCGCGTCGGCGGCCTTCAGCGCCTCGATGGTCGCCGCCACCGCCGAGCGCGGCTGGCCGATAACCACCATCACGCACAGCACGTCGCGCCCGGCCTGGTTGATCACCGTGTCGAGCACGAACGAGGTCTTGCCCAGGCCGTCGTCGCCGACCACCAGTTGGCGTTGCCCCTGGCCGATGGGGATCAGCGTGTCGACGATCTTGCTGCCGGTGTAAAGCGGCTCGGTGACGAAATCGCGCTCGACGATCGGCGGCGCGGCGGCTTCGAGCCGGCGGAATTCCTTCGGCTCCGGCGCCGCCAGGCCGTCCAGCGGGTTGCCCAGCGGATCGACGACGCGGCCGAGCAGCGTGTCGCCAACGCCGACTTCCAGCCGGCGCCCGGTGCGCTGCACCGCCATGCCGGCGGTCAGGCCATGCTTTTGCGACAGCAGGATGGCGCCGAGCAGATTCTCGGCAAGCTGGAACACCAGTCCGGTGCTGCCGTCGTCGAACGAGATCAGCTCGTCGAGCTGCGCCGACGGCAGGCCGCGCACCCAGGCGATGCCGTCGCCCACGCCAACGACGCTGCCGAGTTCCGACAGGCGCAGGCGAAAGCGCCGGGCCGGCGACTGACCCGCAGCTTCAGGCATGCGCGCCTTGATGCTGGAAGAATGCCAGCTCGTCGGCCAGACTGGCATCCAGCCGGCATTGGCCGACGGCGGCACGCAGGCCGCCGATCAGCTCGGGCGCTTCGCGAAAGCGCAGTTCCAGCCGCCGGCCGGCGACGCGCGGCAAGGCCTCCGCCAAGCTTGCGCGCTCGGCGTCGCCCAGCGCATGGGCGCTGGCGATGTCCACCGCCTCATGCTCGCCCAACACGGCGGCCGCCTTTTGCAGCGTCGCGCGCTCGGCTTCCCCGAGTGCTTCGAGATCCTCGCGGAACACCTCGACGATGCGTGCGGTCAGCGCCGGCGTCGCCAGCCGTTGCAGCATGTCCGCCGCCGCCGCGTAAGCATCGACCGACGCCTGCCGGCGCATGGCGCCGGCCCGCGCCACGGCCGCCGCGGAGTCGCGGGCCCGGCTCTTGGCCTCTTCGTCGCTCAGCGCGCGCTTGAGCTCACCAAGACGTCCGGCGCGCTCCTGGTTCAGGTCCTGCTCCAGCTTCCGGCGGCTTTGCTCTCGCTCGGCGGCCCAGTCGGCGAGGCGGGTCTGGTATTGCTGTTGCAGCGTCTCGGCATCGCGGCGCATGGTCTCCGCCTCGGCCTTGACCGCCTGGACACGCGCCTGGCGCGCGTCGAGCACGGCCAGCACCGGGCGATAAAAGAAATGCCGCAGCAGCCAGACCAGCACCAGAAAGTTGATGATCTCGAGTACGAAGGTCGTCCAGTCCATTTCCATCGCGGCCCCCCTTACTTGAGGAAGTATTCGAGCAGCGGATTGCGGAACAGGATGATCAGGGCGACCACCAGGCAATAGATCGCCAGCGACTCGATCATCGCCAGTCCGATGAACAGCGTGCGCGTGATGGTCTTCTCGGCTTCCGGCTGGCGCGCCAGCGCATCCAGCGCGGCGCTGATCGCGCGTCCCATGGCGATCGCCGGCAGCATCGTGCCCAGCGCGATCACCAGGCCGGCGACGGCCGTCGACAGGGAACTGAAAAGGTGCAGATCGTTCATGATGTCTCCTTCGAAATCGAGTTTGCGCGCGGGGATGCGGCCGATCCGGGTGGTGCCGACGAGTCCGGCGATTCGGGTGATTCCGGGGCTTCGGGCGATTCGAGCGCGCCGGCGATGTAGATCAGCGCGAGCATGCCGAAGATATAGGCCTGCACCAGCGCTTCGACCACATGCAGCATCAGCAGCGGCACCGGCACCAGGAAGCCGGCGATCAGCAGCAGCAGCAGCGCGGCCATTTCCAGGCTCATCATGTTGCCGAACAGCCGGATCGCCAGCGCCAGCGTGCGAGTGATCTCGCTGATCACGTGGAAGGGCAGCAGGATCGCGCTGGGCTCCAGGTAATGCCGCAGATAGGCCCGCAGGCCCTTGGCACGTATGCCGAACCAGTGGGTGGACAGCAGCACCAGCACGGCCAGCGCGGCAGTCGCGGAAAGGTCGCGGGTCGGCGCGTGCAGCCCCGGGATCAGGCCCGCCAGGTTGGCCACCAGCACGAACAGCCACAGCGTGGCGACGAAAGGCAGCACGCGCCGCGGTTGCCGCGGCAACACTTCGGCGATGGCGGCTTCGATGGTAATGACGATGCCCTCCAGCGCGACCTGCCAGCGTGCCGGCTCGTCCTTCAGCCGGCGCGAGCAGAATGCCGCCAGCGCAGCAAAGACCAGCATGATGGCCCAGGTCGTGACCACCGTATTGGTGATGCCGAGGGGCCCCAGATGGAAGACAACCGTGGCGCCCAGCTCATTCCCGCTCATGGACTACCCTCCCCCCAACCCCCTCCCCGTGGAAGGGGGTGATCACGGTTCGCCGCTGCGCGGCTCCGGGTCCTCGCTGGCGCCCCTTCGGGCGGCCGTGCGGGGCGCATGGGACGACCCTCCCCCCAGCCCCCTCCCCGTGGAAGGGGGTGGCCACGGTTCGCCGCTG
>WBZP01000431.1_pt1 | contig 57381 bp, 39 predicted proteins | sample 5204301 | NCBI WGS metagenome assembly WBZP01 (sample SAMN12412401, study PRJNA552823) | activated sludge metagenome | isolation source: activated sludge from nitrification reactor of wastewater treatment plant... | place: USA: Pennsylvania | collected 2017
ATTATCACATTATCACATTATCACATTATCACATTATCAAATTAAATTTTTGTCTCTTGACCTGGACGGTTGCCATTGACCAATTTCGCGCTTACCTGCTCTTGGAGCGGTCGCTCAGTGCGCATACCTTAGAAGCATACATCCATGATGTGGCGCGTTTTGTGGAGTATTTAGAGCTGCGCCCGCCGGTAGTGCTGCCTTTGCAGGTGGGAAGCGGGGAGGTGGAGCGTTTTGTGTTGTGGATCAATGAATTAGGTTTGGAGGCCAGCACCCAGGCGCGAATGCTTTCCGGTTTGCGGGCTTTTTATAAGTTTTTGTTGGTGGAAGACCTGACGGATGAGGATCCGACGGCCCTGCTGGAAGGGCCGCGCCTGCGCCGCAAAATTCCGGAAGTATTGTCGGCCACCGAAGTGCAGCAGGTACTGGCGGCGTTGGACCTGAGCGAGCCGCAGGGCATGCGCAACCGGGCCATCCTGGAAGTACTCTATGCCTGTGGGATGCGCGTCAGCGAGCTGACCGGGCTGAAACTCACCCAGCTTTTCTTACAGGCGGGTTTTGTGAAGGTGACCGGAAAAGGCAACAAAGAGCGCTTAGTGCCCATTGGCAAAGAAGCGGCGCGGTGGGTACAACTGTATGTGGAGGAGGTGCGGGCCAAACAGGATAATATCAAAACCGAGCACCAAAACATTGTTTTCCTCAATCGGCGCGGTGCGCCGTTGACCCGGGTGATGGTGTTTTATATTGTGAAAGAAGCCGCCGAAAACGCGGGCATCACCAAAAACATCAGTCCGCACACCCTGCGACATTCCTTCGCCACGCACTTGGTGGAGGGCGGCGCAGATTTGAAGGCCGTGCAGGATATGCTGGGCCATGAGTCCATCACCACTACTGAACTTTATACGCACTTAGACACCGAATACCTCAAACAAACCATTGCGCTGTATCATCCGCGTGCTTTGCTGATGAAAGCGGCGGAACGCTCTTTAGACTTGCCGTAAAAATCAATGAGCAACAACCAACTTAAACGTTTTAGCACCGTACTCCTGCGTCAATACCTGAACAAAATATACACCAGCGGGCCAATACAGGGTTTGTATAGTGTGAAAACGCGGGGCATTTACGCCACTCCATTCATCCATTAACACCCCTACAGCATTATATACCCGCACACGAATTGCAGACAGGGGAGGAAATTTCATAAAAATCTCTTCTGAGGCCAGAGTAGGAGCAATATATATATCCTCTAATGGATTGTTTCCTGTATAGGGTTCTGTGTATAGCGTGTCGCAGGGGCTGTTTATTTTTCTTTGCAGTTGATAGTTAGGGTATATCGGCAGACAGAAGCCCATCGCTGCCGGCAATTCCAGCGCGTGTTGTTCAAACCCACACTTTATGCCTGCTTCGTCGGGAGCATGAATGATGTGCAGATAGTTCACGCCGTTGGCAGCCGTCATATATATTTTTTTTTCTGGTGCCAGACGCATCTGATAAAAAGTGGTAGCCAGCTTATGAAAGCCGATAAAATCATCATAAACGCCGATCAGGATTTTGCTTTCCTGAATGTTTGCAGCCTGACAATCAAATTGATACAGTTTAGTTCCGGTGGTGGCGTACAGGTATCGGCCATTGGGAGAAAAAACGACCCCGTTGGCATCCAGTGTGTCCCCCGGAAATTGTAGTTGAAGCGATCTTGAGAACTTGCCCGTACATCGGTCGAAACGGAATAATTGCAGGTGGTTAACATGGTCTATACGTGCAAAGAGGCTGCCGTCGGGTGAAAAAGCACTGCCTGCACGGGTGTAGTAATCTGCTTTCCAGGGCAGCCCTGTGCTTCTTTCGATCGGCCCTTTTACACCCTGAGGGGTCAGGAGCCATAAAAAAACCTTATCCTGCCCAAACTTAAAGGTAGTGATCCACCAGTCGCGGCCATTACCGTGTCGCACAGCTGCGATATTATCGTCAAAGGTATCCCTGAGCAGCAGCCTGTTTTTGGAGGTAACCTTTCCCAAGCCCCCATTGGCGGACATATCTACTTCTGTATAAAGCGTGGCTTCCAAAGCGAGTATATCCGTCCAGTCCATATAGCGAAAGTGAAACAGCCCGTAGCGGTCGGGCCTGTCCGGAATGGGCAGAGCAAGAATGCCTGGATAGGTGGAATAACATACATTTTGATGATAAGACCATGCGAATTCCTGTCCCGGTGCATTCAGGCTGTCACCGCCTTCCATAAGCTGGTGTGCGCTGTTGTATATCTTAAATCCGTTGGAATAGAAGGCCATCTGCCCCGATGTATCGCACATAACGGCAGTACACGATCCCATTTCCAAGCCAATTTTTCCCAGCGATACAGCAGGCGGATTGGTATGGAAGCGAATGGTGGTTCCCCCGAATTTGCGGTCAACATTGAGAGGGGGATATCCTACAAACCATGTATAATCGTGCTTTCCCTGAGCCATGAGAACGGGAGGGATAAAAAAGGAGGAGCTACAAAACAAAAGCAGAAGAAGGGGAGATTTCATATAACAATGGAGCGTAGGTGAGTACAGGAGTAAGATGCGCAAAATGCCGCTTTGGATGCCAGGCGGGGAAATGTTTGCGCATCTTAAAATTGTGTAGGTGCGATTGATATTTAACGAATGATGGAGAATTTTTCTAATGTACTACTCCCGTCTTTAACCAAGGCCCTGAAAATAAAAAGCCCTTCAGGGAGTTTGGTCGCTTCAATTGTGAGATTCGTTCCATTATGCGTTCCTTCCAGATAAATATGCCCCGATATATCTGTGATGGTCCAATATCTCAAATTTGCATCTGCCCAATTTATGTGTAAAATATCCGAAGCAGGATTGGGAAACAAATTCACAAAAGAGGAGGTAAAAGCACTGCGATCCTCTACACCCGGGCCACGTGTGAAAGCGCAATCAGCAGGCTGATACTTTTCAGACTGGTAAATTACAGATTCTGAATGAGGCAGAAAATCGAAGGCAAAATGTACCGCTCTGCCGCCTTTAGCTTCGCATTGTTGGGCAATAGGCCGTAATTGCATATAATCATTCTCTGTAAAGTCTATACATCTGGCCTGTTTTATTTTAGCAAGTAACACCGTTTGAAGATTTGCTTCATATACCTTAGAAACAGGCAGCTGATTGCAAAAAGCCTGAGCTTGTTGTAAAGCGAGTTCAGAAAAATTCCTGCATTGGAAGGACAAAGCCGCCATTTGACTATGAAGGGGTAGTATTTGGTTAATCAGACTGTCTTTCAATGCCAAAAGACTTTGGGACACATGGACAGTATCCAACAGGGCAATAGAATCCAGTTGTAAAAGCGTCACATCCAGTACCTTTATTTTATTATTCAATGAGTCCCAAAGGTGCATCCAATCAGTTGGGAATTCAAAAGCCTGTTCGATCATACGTTCGGCCAGCGCATATTTACCTTCCGAACTACCTGTGTTGAGATGATAAAAATCATAATAAACCGTACCGGATTGTAAGTACTGACCGCTGCGATGTATATCGCAAAGTATCATTCTTTTGGTATCCCAATGATCGGATTCGGAAAGACCGATATAAGCACCATTTATGATTTGTTCTGCCACCTCTCCTGTAGAATTATTCTCCAAAGGCATAGAATTTACGCAATTAGAGGTAGACATTTGTATTGGTATATCCAAGAACCAACTTAAGGGATCAGGCTTGGGGGGCATATGACCCGCATTTGTTGCATCTACTCTGAATACAAAAGGAGCCCCCCCATCACTATATTTAGCACCATTCCTATAATTGGAAGAATTTGTGGACCATAGATTTTCATGCCAATCCTGATTTCCTAAATTTGTCGGAGCCTGATTATTTCCCCTAACACATTCTATGCCGTAAGTGTGTCTGCCTATGGTGTTTCTCGCAAAATTACAGAATCGCAAATCGCTGCCAAAATGAAATCCGCGATAAGTACTATCCACCTCGTTGCTGCATACATGTAAATTTGGAGAAGCAACGAGGTGAATTCCGCAAAGCATAGAGTAGTCATAAAAATTGCTGCTCAAGCCTGCGGTAACGATGTTGCTATCCACACTATGGCGTGTTCCTTTAAGAAATTCTATAGCAATTCCAATCATGTTATGATCAGGTCCGTCTGCAACATTAGACCACTTTATAGTATTTTTATTCACAGCCATACCGTCAGAGGTACCCTTTACAAATATACCCCAAGCACTCAAGGAACCATAATCGCTGGTAAGAATTGTATTATTCCAAACAGGAAAGTCATCTTTTCCGCCCTTAGGTGTACTTATCTTAATAATGTTAGCAGTAGATATATAGCTGTTACGCAGGTCAATAGTATTGCCCGTAATACGATTGGTCTTGAGGGCAGGATCACTATTCGGTGTCCTTTCGTGTTCTATAGCCGATGTTAAGTACGCTAATCTTTCCGATATAAAGGTATTATTAGTAATCCAAACATTTGCCGGTTCATTATTCCTTGTACTATGGATTCCATAACTCGTAACATTAGTAAAAGCACAGTTGCGTATATCTAAACCAAGTGTCCCACTTGATTGAACCCCTCCTATGCTACTATTAGCAAGGGTGCAGCTAAGCATTGTCAACTTACTGTTTTCGGACACGACAGCCCATCCTCCATCTCCCAAAGTTCTAACCGAACGGGTAATAGCAGCAGATGCTATTGTTACCATTGAATTCTTCATTCTTATACCATACTGAAAGTCAGAGATGACGGGGCGTCTCAGCAATCCATTGGAACAGTTAATAAAGTTTATACCTGTGTATGCATACCCGATTGGCGGGGGGCCTCCAGAAAATGTATTTCCTGAAAAAATGTAGGGTCTGAAAACTATAGGATTACCCATTCTTTCATTACCTACCTGAATACCAATTCGATTGTTGATAAACTTACAGCCGATTAAGTAAGTTTTACTATACTCATAGCCTTCACTGAATTCAAGTCCAATATCCGCATTCCTAAATTCGCACCCAGACAATGCTACATAACCTCCGTGTTCTACACTTACTTTGTTCCACATAAATTTACAGCTGGCAAATAGAGTACCAACTGCTCCAAGTCTTGCATTTACGATTATGGTAGAACCGGCTCCCATTTGTACACTGCAACTTACAAGTGCTATATCAACATCGAAATAAACAGTTGCACCGGAAACAACTTTTATCAAAGCACCGTTTATAATAGATCCGCTACTCCGGTATTGAGAAATACGATCTCCGTTTTTTAGCACTAAGGCAGGTTCTGTGGGGCCGCATAAATCCGGCCTCTGCCCTAAAGCACTAATAGAAAAAAGAAAGACATGCCAAAAGAATAAAATTCTGAAAACGGGGGGAGGGGGGAGAATTTAATTTTCATAATAAAAACATTTAGAGGTGAGTGAAAATAATGCAAATTAATTGCACAATTTAACACGGAACGAATTGACTTTACGCTTTATTATTCAATTGTAAAGATTTATTCAAATATAACTCATTCTATCAATCCCCACCGAAACCCCGCCAAAAAGCAAATCCAGCAGCCCACTACATTCAGAAGCAGATGGAGCAGTACATCCGACAAGTGGCCCCGCTGCCACAGTTGCCACGATTCCGCTGTAAAAGTGGAAAAAGTACTGAACCCGCCGCAAAAGCCGACGGCCAGCAGGAGGCGCAGGCGGTCGTCCAAATAGCCGCGCCCGTGTGCAGCCAATACCCAGCCCAGTACCAGACAGGCCCCCAGATTGGCCAGCAGGGTGGCTGCGGGGAAGCGCAAGGCCCAGCCCTGGGTCAGGAGGGCCAGCGCATAGCGGACCATGGAACCGAGACCACCGCCGAGAAAAACCAGCAGAAAAGAAAAAAAATTGAAAGCGCCGAATAAAAGCCAATGATTATTCTATTGATTTTTGGAATACCCAACCGCACGTGCTTTTGAATTTCTTCAAAAAGAGGCTCAAAAAAACAATTTTGAATATGAAATAGGTACGTCATTGTCCGATAGTACCAAAATTACAATCAACAAAGACACTCAATTTATCCGGTCAGAAGATATTTGGGCAGACACCTTCACCGCCAGTTTGGCGCACCTGACCGGAGAAGAACAAAAAGCAGTCAAAACAACTGCGTTTGATCTTCAAATGAACCCGGCGCATCCAAGTCTGTAGTTTCACCGCATCGAACGCTCTAAAGATACCCACTTTTGGGCTTTGACGATACGTTGGGCAGTTTTGAGGCGGGCAAACAGCCGGGTGTGGTGTGGTTGGAAGGGTTTGCAGGGCCGGAACAAGCCCTGTCGGCGGAAGTACAGGCACGGCGACTGCTGTGAAGTATTATATGTTAAAATTTTAAAAGTGTTATATTATCACATTATCACATTATCACATTATCACATTATCACATTATCACATTATCACATTATCACATTATCACATTATCAAATTAAATTTTTGTCTCTTGACCTGGACGGTTGCCATTGACCAATTTCGCGCTTACCTGCTCTTGGAGCGGTCGCTCAGTGCGCATACTTTAGATGCCTACGTCCATGATGTGGCGCGTTTTGTGGAGTATTTGGAGCTGCGTCCGCCTGTAGTGCTGCCTTTGCAGGTGGGAAGCGGGGAGGTGGAGCGTTTTGTGTTGTGGATCAATGAATTAGGTTTGGAGGCCAGCACGCAGGCGCGGATGCTCTCCGGTTTGCGAGCCTTTTATAAGTTTTTGTTGGTGGAAGATTTGACGGATGAGTACCCGACGGCCCTGCTGGAAGGGCCGCGCCTGCGCCGCAAAATTCCGGAAGTATTGTCGGCCACCGAAGTGCAACAGGTACTGGCGGCGTTGGACCTGAGCGAGCCGCAGGGCATGCGCAACCGGGCCATCTTAGAAGTGTTGTACGCCTGTGGGATGCGTGTCAGCGAACTGACGGGGCTGAAGCTCACCCAACTTTTCTTACAGGGGGGCTTTGTGAAAGTGACCGGAAAAGGCAGCAAAGAGCGTCTGGTACCCATTGGCAAAGAAGCGGCGCGGTGGGTACAACTGTATGTGGAGGAGGTGCGGGCCAAACAGGACAATATCAAACCCGAGCACCAAAACATTGTTTTCCTCAATCGGCGCGGTGCGCCGCTGACCCGGGTGATGGTGTTTTATATTGTGAAAGAGGCCGCCGAAAACGCGGGCATCACCAAAAACATCAGTCCGCACACCCTGCGGCATTCTTTCGCCACCCACTTGGTGGAGGGCGGCGCAGACCTCAAAGCAGTGCAGGATATGTTGGGTCATGAGTCCATCACCACAACCGAACTTTATACCCATTTAGACACGGAATATCTCAAGCAAACCATTGCCCTGTATCATCCGCGTGCTTTGCTGATGAATGCGCCGCCCGCCCCTTATATTTTCCATAAAAATCAATGAGTAACAACCAACTTAAACGTTTTAGCACCCTACTATAATGCGCCGAAAATCCTACAGAAATACAAGGACTTGTATCACGCAGAGTACTCCTTCCGAGCCTTCAAATCCTTTTTTTAAAATTATTCGCCTCATTATCAATTACTTATGACAAAATTGCGTCAAAGTCAAGAATGTATCCTCATTCCATTTGAAGTTATAGGCGCTGCACAGCCAAGCGCTTCGTCGCCTTGGTCGCTCCTGTTTGAACGCTAATCCAGTACAATCCGGAAGGCCATGTTTCTACAGACAGTAGCACGCTTTGGGTGCCTGCCGTCAGCGCCTGCTGTTGATACAGCCGCCCCTGCGCATCGAAGACCAATAGTTGCATTTCCCCGGTCGTTTCCGGCAGGGCGGTCAGCGATACCAGTACTTGTTGTTGTGCCGGATTGGGCGACAGCGTAAAGTCGAAGATTGCTACTGCGTCCTTTGCTGCCCCGCGATCTGCTGCGCCTTTGTTGGCCGCTCCCGAACAGGTCACCGTCACGCTGAACGAACAGGTCGCTGTAGTGCCCCGGGCATCAGTGGCACGGAACACATTCACAGTTGTACCTGCGGGAAAATTGGAACCCGATACCACGCCCGACTGTAAGAAGACGGCGGGTGTGCCGCAGTTGTCGCTGGCGGTCGGTACCGGATAGGTCACATTCACCCCACAGGGGGTACCCGTACCAAATACCGATACCGATCCCGGACAGTTGATAACCGGCGGGGTATTGTCGGTCACCGTTACCGCAAAAGAACAGGTGGCGGTTCTTCCTGCCCCGTCGGTGGCCCGCCACACCACGTTGGTAGTACCCGCCGGGAAGGCGGAACCGCTGCCCGGGCCGCTGATGCGCGTCAGGGTGGGAGCCGGGGCGCAGTTGTCCGTAGCCGTCGGCGTGGCATAAGTCACCGCTGCCGAGGTGCAGGAAGCATCCGCAGTATTCACTGTTTGGTTCACCGGACAAGTGATAACGGGGGGCTGTACATCCGTCACAATTACCCGGAAGGTGCAGCTGCGGGTCAGCCCCCCTATGTCAGTGGCGCGCAGCGTGACGGTGGTGATGCCCTTGTTGAAGGTGCTGCCGCTGCCCGTACCCGCTAAATAACCTGCTGTGGTGGTGGCCCCACTAAAACTATAGGCGACCGTCGGCAGCGTGGCTGTACAGTTGTCCGACACAGTCGGAGCCGGATAAGTGGTCAGGGCGGTGCAGGCACCCGGATCGGTGTTGCGACTTTGTTGGGGCGGGCAAATGATGCCTGGCAGTTGTACATCCGACACCGTGACGGTGAAAGTACAGGTTTTGGTGTTATTGGCTGCATCCGTAGCCATCCATTGAACGGTGGTGGTACCCACCTCAAAAAAACTGCCGCTCAGGCCGCCGCTGAGGTGGTCGAGACCCACGCCGCTACAGTTGTCTGAAGCCGTCGGCGTGTCATAACTGACGGTGGCACCACACTGGCCGGGCGTATTGCTGACCGACACGCTGGCCGGGCAGGTAATGGCGGGCAGCTGCGTATCATTGATGGTGACCATAAAGCTGCATTGAACGGCATTGGTGCCATCCGTGGCGTTGAGTACCACAGTGGTAGTGCCCACCGGGAAGTAGGTGCTGCTGCCGCTGCCTGCGCCGCTGCCCGTTACGGCACCGCTCATGGTGTAGGTCAGGACCGGGGCGGCGCAGTTGTCGCTCAGGCTGTGGCCGTACCCCACCGTGCGCCCGCACTGATCGGGGCTGTTGGGCTGGACCATGTCGGCCGGGCAGGTCAGCACCGGTGGCTGGTTATCCACCACTGTCACATTGAACTGGCAGACAGAAGTGGCGCAGATGTTGGTGGCCGACACCGTTACCGCAGTGGTACCCCTGTTGAAAATGCTGCCAGCACCGGTTCCGCTGCCATTGCCGGTAGTCGCACCGATAAACTGGTAGATCAGCGTAGGGGTTGGGGTACCCGAAGCAACGACTGCGTAGTCAACCGCCGCCGTACAAGAGTTTATGGGAGTAAATACACTGTGATTGCCCGGGCAGGCGGTGAAGGCCGGAGCACCGTTGACCGTTACCAATATGGCGGTGCTGCTGCTACAGCCATTGTTGTCGGTTGTGGTATAGGTGATGGTGGTCGTGCCGTTTGCCACGCCGCTGACCAAACCGGAGGAGGCGTTTACCGTGGCTGTAGCGGTGTTGCTGCTGCTCCAAGTGCCGCCCGACGCGCCATCACTGCTCAATTGAGTAGTGGCTTCCGCGCAAACGGTCGTGTTGCCGCTGATGGTGCCTGCATTGGGCAGGCCATTGACCGTCACCGAAGTGGAGGTGCTGGCGGTGCAGCCATTGTTGTCAGTTACAGTGTAAGTAATGGTAGCCATGCCACTGGCCACCCCGCTGACCAGGCCGGAGGAGGCGTTTACCGTGGCCGCAGTCATGTTGCTGCTGTTCCAGGTGCCGCCCGGTGAACCGTTGCTGCTCAGTTGGGTGGTCGCCCCGGCGCAGACCGCCGTGGTGCCGGTAATGGCACCCGCGTTCGGGGCGGCATTTACCGTGATCATCGTTGAGGTGGTACTGGTACAGATGACGGAGGAAGAGGTAATCGTGCCGGCAAAATCGGTCACCGAATAAGTAATGGTGGTCGTACCGCCCACCACGCCCGTCACCAAACCGGAAGCAGCATCAACAGTAGCTGCCGCAGGATTGCTGCTGCTCCAGGTTCTGATCGTATTGGAGGCCGTCGTGCCGTTGCTGCTGAGCTGGGTGGTCGCCCCTGCGCAAATGGTCATGTTGCCACTGATGGTGCCTGCGTTGGGGGCTTCCTGCACCTCTATCTGGGTGCGAATGCTGTTGCGGCAGCCGTTGAGCGTAACCCGGTAAAACACCGAGTTGGTATCCACAGAAGGTGAGGAAAACAAGGGCATCACCAAACCCGTTTGATCTATTGAGATTACTGGTTGTGGTTTTGGGGCGGCTACCCAAACCCCGCCAGGCACCGTGCTGCTCAGGGTGATGGTAGAATTGGCACACACGCCAAAACCGAAGAAGCTATGCACGAGCGGCGCGGCACTGATCGTGCCTGTGTTTGGGGCGGCGTTGACCGAAATGGTTTGGGTAACGGTGCTTTGACAACCCGCAGCATTGGTGACCACCACTGTATAAGTATTTGCTGCACCGACCGTGATAGAGGAGGTAGTAGCACCATTACTCCAGGCGTAAGTGCCGCCGCCACTGGCAGTCAGGGTGGCGCTCGGGTTAGGCAATGCAGGACCGGAGCATAAGATGCCATCGGTCGCTGAAACATTGTAAAATGCACTGTTTTCTGCGACTGCGATGGCCGCGTTGGGCAGGACATTAATCGTGACCGCAGCAGTGGCGGTGCTGGTGCAGGCCCCGTCGGTAACGGTGTAACCAATAACGGATACCCCGCCGGAAACCCCGCTGACCAGGCCGGAAGCATTGACCGTGGCTGCGGCCATGTTGCTGCTGCTCCAAGTGCCGCCCGATGCGCCATTGCTGCTTAACTGCGTGGTTGCCCCTGTGCAAATCGTGGTGGTGCCGCTAATGGTACCCGCGTTGGCCAAGACGGTTAAAGCCACTTCCGTGCTGATCACCGAGCAATCATCCCCCGCATTACCCGGTGTACCGTTATCATTGGTGATAATAACCTGATATCGCTTGCCGTTTAAACCCGCGACATTGCTGATGTTTAAAGTAGCGGTTGTCACATTGCTATACACGCCGCCATTGGAAAGATTCGCGCTGTTTTCCTGCCATTGGTAAGAAAGCGTACCGGTGCCGCTGGCGGCTACCGTGAAGGATGTCGCGCTGCCACTACAAACAGTCACCGCATCGGGTTGGTCGCTGATGGAGGGCGGTGTACAAACCACCGTATTAATATTGAAATTTGCGTTCGACACATCAAAAAAGATGTTGTCGGAGCACTGTACCCAGATGCGCGCCGTGCTGGTCGTAACATTGGGTACAATCACACTCTGTGAGCCATCGTTGGGGGTATTGGCGAGCAGCGTCGTGAACGTGGCACCGCTATTGGTGGTGAGCAGGATGTTCACATTGGCGCAATTGATCGGCGCGGCCGTCGTGCCGGCCACATTCCAGGTAACGGTTTGGGCCGAGTTGCCGCCATAGGTTACTGCCGTGTTGGGCGAAGTGACGGCAAATGGCCCCGTGCCGGCTATCGTCGCAACGGTAGTGGAGGCCTCCCCGGTGCAGCCGGCATTGGGGAAGTTGTCGCGAACCGTCACCCGGAAATTTAGATTGCGGGCGACGGAGGGCAGTTCTTCCCAAGTCGGGTTGACGTTGTTGAACAGATCGGGCAGGTTGGGAAAATAACGCGAAGGGATACTTACCGGATCAAGCGAACGGAACATCGGGCCAGTGGTATTGGTCGCCGCCGGTGGCATGGTTTGCGCCGGGTTAGTATAAGCGTCGGTTTGCTCCCAGCAGTAAGTCAGGGTTCCCTCGGGGTCGGTGGCACTGGCTGTCAGCACAAACGGCGTAGCGGTCGGGATGTTATAATTGCCGGGCGGCGTAACCGAGGGTGCCGAATTTGACACCGCAACCGCTGTGCCACAGGTACTGCCAGTACCCGTGGCCACATAAGGGCGCATTTGAAACAAACTCGCCGTGCTGAAATAGTCATCGCTGTTGCTCTGCACATCCGGTGAGCAAATACCCGCATATCCCATGATCGTGGAGGCGGAACCTGGCTCCACGGCAGTGGCATTTTCGCGGTAGCAATTGTTGTATTGCGTGTGGGTGGCATTGAACTGGTGTCCCATCTCGTGCGCCACATAGTCAATGTCGAAAGGGTCGCCGATCGGCGCTCCGCTGCCTGTTATGCCTCTGCCCTTGAAAGAGTTATTACAAACTACCCCAAGACTCGCCAACCCACCAGAGTTGGTACCAAATACATGTCCAATGTCATAGTTTGCATTGCCGATCACCGCATCACAGTTCGCTTGGTTTTGACCAATCATCGCACCGTCATTGCCATTGGTGTAGGGATCGGTGGCTGCATTGGTATAAATAAGCGAACTGTTGTTGGCCACTAAGATCATGCGCACCGCCACTTCTTTTTCGAACACCCCGTTTACGCGGTTCATGGTGGTGTTCATGGCCGCTAAGGCCAACGCCACCGTACCTCCGTGAAAAGCCGTGTACTCTGCGGTCGCGGCCAAGGCTAAGCGGTATTCGCGGCGGGTGCCGCAAGTGCCCACCCTACTGTGTTGTCCATGAGTGGTTTTTTGTACCGTAATTTCTTCGCCACTCACATGACATTTTATGCGGTCGGCTTCCTTTTTTACAAAGTCTTTTTTATGATACACAAGGTAGTCTTTCGTGTTGCCTGTGGCATAAGGATCAATAAAAACAGAAGACCCGTCGCCGTAAGTCATGGCGTGAAATCCCCTGGGCGTTACGTCCAAGCGAATGAGGGAAGCCTCGTTCCCGATTTCATAACCGCCATAAGTGCGGATTTCAGGAAATTGGGCGGCAAGTTCCGGGGCCATAATGGGCGAATTCCAGACCTTGTATCGCTTAAAATTGCCGTCAGGGGTTGGCAGGCTGATCTCCAACCCTTCGCGGGGAGTACCCAATGCAGACTCTGCCGGTGCGGTGAATAGCAGCGCCGTCATGCCTGTTAAATCCAAGCGTAGCGTCCTTGCCTTGTTTGGAACGATTAGGCGGACACCGCTTTCGGCGCGCAAAGCGCTTGCGGGAACATCTTTCCAAAGCGCGACCGCCGCTTTTTGTGCCAGAATATTGGAAGGAAAAACGCTTATTGCGAAAAATACAACGAGGTTGCTCACTTGTTCAAAAATACGGTGTATGGGAATTTCCATGTTATTGAATTTGAAAAATGCGAAGAGGGTAAAAAGAAGTGCGCAAAGGTAGCCTTATAATGCAGAATCTATCGGAAATCGGAAAATTTACCTGAAGAGCGATATATACCGAACAATCTTCATCATTTGAAGCTATTCCGCATCAATTTCTGCTTTGTTGGCCTCATAATAGGCCCAGGCATTGTTTATGTCCTGGGGACGAAGCGTGGGAAAATTAGCTAAAATTTTATCCTGGCTAAGCCCCATGTTTAGGTATTCTACAATAGACCAGACAGGGATGCGGAGAAATGCTTTTCATGGATATCCGTTGGAATAGCTAAAATAAAGCGCTCGTTCACTTTTGGCCATTGACTTCATAATGAAACTTATCCCTTGCCATGCTGCAAAGACACAAAGTAATTAGAAATTTAGACCAAGATTGTTGGTTTCCTGAGCGGTGATCGCTACCAAATCATTTATTGTGTTATTTTTGCCGCCTCTTTTACGCCTTTAAACGGGCAAAATCCATGAGTAACCCTTTCTTCGAACGTCCCATTATCAATGCGCCCTACATCCGTCCCAATCAACATTGGGAAATGGATGGTAATGGCCAGCCTACCCAACAAATTCTCCCCTTTCGGCGAAGGGCAGAATTCATTACCCCCATTCCCAAACCTAAAAAGCGTAAGGGTGCCGACAATCAGGGGCAATTATTGTTTGATGAGGGGAAAGGGCTTTCTTCAACACAACAAGATTATGACCATAATGCCATCATTAACACTGTCCGGCAACATATAGACGAATGGAGACAACTGCCCAACCCGGGGCAGTGGGGAGTTACACCGGAGACCGCCCGCCTTTTACAACACTGGAGGCACTATGAATTCAATGGCGTTCGTCCGTTTTTTTGTCAGATTGAAGCGGTGGAAGTAGCAATATGGCTCACCGAGGTGGCTCCTAAAATGGGAAAATCTGTCAGCGGCATACTGGAACATCTTGAAAAGTCGAACCAGGAAGCCAACCCTGGCCTGTCCCGTATCGCACTCAAATTAGCCACCGGAGCAGGAAAAACGACCGTAATGGCCATGCTCATTGCCTGGCAAACCATCAACGCGGTGCGACAGCCCGGCAGTTCAAAATTCACCCGGGGATTCCTCATCGTAGCGCCGGGACTGACCATCAGGGACCGCCTGCGCGTATTGCAGCCCAATGACCCCGACAGTTACTATGCCAACCGCGAATTAATCCCCGCCGATATGCTGCCCGATTTGGGCAAAGCCAAAATCGTTATCACCAACTACCATGCGTTTAAACTGCGCGAGCGCTTAGAACTCTCCAAAGGTACGCGCAGCCTGCTCCAGGGCAGAGGGCCGGAACTCAGCACCCTCGAAACCGACGGCCAAATGCTCCAGCGCGTGATGCCCGCGCTCATGGGCATGAAAAACATCGTCGTGTTCAACGACGAGGCCCACCACTGTTATCAGGAAAAACCACAAACAGAAGTAGAAAACCTTACGGGAGAAGACAAAAGAGAAGCCGAAAAAAACAACGAAGCTGCCCGTCTGTGGATTTCCGGCCTCAAAATCGTGCAGCGCAAGGCTCGGTATTCATCGCATTTTCGACCTCTCCGCCACGCCGTTTTTCCTGCGCGGCTCCGGATATGCCGAAGGCACGCTGTTCCCTTGGACCATGAGCGATTTTTCCCTCATGGATGCCATCGAATGCGGCATCGTGAAATTACCCCGCGTACCCGTAGCAGACAATATCCCCAACACGGAAATGCCGCAATTTCGCAACCTTTGGGAGAATATCAGCGCAAAAATGCCCAAAAAAGGGCGCGGAAAAAGCGAACAACTGGAATCGGGGGAAGCGCTGGATGAACAATTCCGCACCGCTGCGGCAGCAGAAATAGAGCTCTTCCGGCGTGAAATGGCCGAAAGAAATAGCAGCCACGACGGCGAATTTACCGACCAAGAGCTGCTCCGCGAGGTGATCGTCGGAAAGCCGGGCCGGCTAGGCGAATCCATCCGCTGGTAGTCTCTGTATCCATGCTCAACGAAGGCTGGGATGCCAATACCGTTACCCACATCCTCGGCGTGCGGGCATTCGGCACCCAATTGCTTTGCGAACAGGTCATCGGGCGCGCCCTGCGCCCTTCCGCTTTGGTCTATAAACTCGCTCTCCACCTGCTGCAACGCTGGCGCGGCAGCGATAAGGGCCTGAAAACCAACCTGTTCAACGACTTTCGCCTCGTCACTAAACAATGGCTCGACACTTGCTTAGTCTGCAAAGGCGACACCTACCCTGCCCAGTTAGAGTATAAAATCCTGGCCGACCAAGCCTGCGAACGCATTCTGGCAGGCATCACCAACGCCATGTCTGCCAACAATCCCGTCCGTGCCATACCCGATCCTTACAACCCGACCGGCTCTACCATACACGTCAATTTTGTGACCGCCAAAACAGACCTCTGGGAAACCGATGCCCGCCGCTGTCCCGTCAACTGGGTGGTGCTTGACAGCGACTGGGAGGCCGAGTTTTGCCGCGTGGTTGAGCGACATCCCCGCGTATTGGCGTACGTAAAAAACCACGGCCTCGGACTGAATGTTCCCTACCGCAGCCTGGGCGAAACCCGGCAATACCGCCCGGACTTTATCCTGCTCGTGGACGACGGACATGGCCCCGACAACCCGCTGCACCTCGTGGCCGAGGTAAAGGGCTACCGCCGCGAAGATGCCAAAGATAAAAAACTCGCCATGGATACCCGCTGGATACCCGGCGTAAACAACCTGAAATCCTATGGACGCTGGGCTTTTGCCGAATTTGGCGATGTCTATACCATGGAAGTGGATTTTGAGGCCAAAGTGCAGGCCGAATTTGAAAAAATGCTGAATAACCTGACAACATGAGCAAAAAAGACAATAAAACCACCTCGCCCACGCCCGTGGAGGCCATCAACCACCACGAGGACAAGCGCCGGAATATCCCCACCGACGAAATGCGCTCGGTGATGGAAGAAGCCGACCGCAAACCCATACCCGTCTCCTACGAACGCCGCAACCGCGACCTCGACCCCCAACTCGTGTGGCGCGGCAAAGACCAGCAGGACTGGTCCGATCTCGTGGTGCAGGCCCCTCCGCTCTATATTCAGGAAAAAATACACCCCAAAGCCCTCATTGACGAGCTGCGCCGACAAAGCGCCGCCGACAAAAAAGCCGCCGCACAACAACTCGACCTCTTTGCTGACTTCAATGGACTACCCAACGAAGCCGCCAAAACCGAATTCTACCAGCATGAGGCCCACTGGAGCAACCGCATGATCCTCGGCGACAGCCTGCAGGTGATGGCCTCCTGAGCCGAGCGCGAGGGCCTGCGCGGCAAGGTGCAGTGCATCTACTTCGACCCGCCCTACGGCATCAAGTTCAACTCCAACTTCCAATGGAGCACCTCCTCCCGCGATGTGAAGGACGGTGCTCCCGACCACATCACTCGCGAACCCGAACAGGTAAAAGCATTCCGCGATACCTGGCGCGACGGCATCCACTCCTACCTCAGCTACCTGCGCGACCGACTCACCGTGGCCCGCGACCTGCTCACCGACTCCGGCTCTATCTTTGTACAAATCGGCGATGAAAATGTACACCGCGTAAGGGCAGTGATGGATGAAGTGTTTGGGGAGGAGAATTTTTGCGCCATGATTACATTTAGAAAAAAATGTTGCCTTTAGGGTCAGATGTTGCCGAAAGCGTTAGTGATTATCTCCTATGGTATGCGAAGTCAAGAAACATAATCAAAAGTCGCCCCTTGTTTTATGAGAAAGGAATTGATGATGATGGTGTTTGGACACACGCTCTGCTGCCTGATGGACGTAGGATATTACTTTCCACTAAAATTTCTTTACCAGAAGGATACTCTGTTTACCAATCAATATCATTACTCCCTGCTCAATATCGAAAAAATCAGGATTTCAATCAAGAATTTGAAGGCAAAGCGTGGCCGCCCCCTAAAAAAAATAGTTGGAAAACTGGTCCAGACGGAATGGCTCGCCTATTAAAAGCGAATCGTTTACATCCAAGCGGTTCGACTCTGCGATATATACTTCGCCATGAAGATTATCCAGTTGGGCGAATTACAAATCTATGGAGTGATTCCAGTGGAGCGACCCAACAAACTTATGTCGTTCAAACAAATGTAGATGTCATAAAACGCTGCCTCCTAATGGCCACCGACCCTGGCGACCTCGTCCTTGACCCCACCTGCGGCTCCGGCACCACGGCCTACGTGGCCGAGCAATGGGGGTGCCGCTGGATCACCATAGACACCAGCCGGGTAGCCCTCGCGCTGGCCCGCGCCCGCGTGATGGGTGCGCGCTATCCCTTTTACCTGTTGGCCGACAGCCTTGCAGGGCAAAAAAAAGAAGCCGAAATTACCCGCAGCCTGCCCTCCACCCGCCCTGTGTTCGGGCGTATCAAGCAGGGTTTTGTGTATGAGCGGGTGCCGCACATCACCCTCAAGTCCATCGCCAACAACGCAGAGATAGATGTCATTTGGGACACCTACCAGACCCGTCTCGAACCCCTGCGCGCGGCCCTCAACGAAACCTTAGGCAAGGCCTGGGAGGAATGGGAGATTCCCCGCGAAGCCGATGAGAAATGGCCCGAAGCCACGCGGCAGGCACACGCGCAGTGGTGGCAGTTGCGCATCGCCCGCCAAAAGGAAATAGACGCCAGCATTGCCGCCAAAGCCGACTACGAATACCTCTACGACCGGCCTTACGAAGACAAAAAGACCGTGCGGGTGGCGGGGCCTTTCACCGTGGAAAGCCTTTCGCCCCACCGGATGCTGGGGGTGGACGAAAACGAAGAACTGATAGACATGGCAGCCGAACCCGGCGTGGGCTATGGCCCCGTCTGGGACTTCGGGCAGGCCATCCTCGAAAACCTGAAAACCAGCGGCGTGCAACAGGCAGACAAAGCAGGCAAAATCGTCTTCACTTCCTTGGTACCCTGGCCGGGCGACCATATCGGGGCCGAGGGCTGCTACATGGAGGGCGATACCGAACGCAAAGCGGGCATTTTCATAGGGCCGGAGTTCGGCACCGTCACCAAAACCGACCTCGTGGAAGCTGCCCGGGAGTGTGGCGACGCAGGTTTTGATGTGCTGATCGGCTGCGCTTTCAGCTACGAAGCCGCCTGCACGGGTTTGGACAAATTAGGACGCATCCGCATCCTGCGCGCCCGCATGAACGCCGACCTGCACATGGCCACCGACCTGAAAAACACGGGAAAAGGCAACCTGTTTGCCATCTTCGGCGAGCCGGACATCGAACTTTTAGACGCGCCGGGCGGCCAAAAGCAGGTCATAATAAAAGGGATAGACGTATTCGACCCCAAAAGCGGCGAAGTGCGCAGCGACAATGCCGACGGCATTGCCTGCTGGTTTGTGGATACCGACTACGACGGCCAGAGTTTTTTTGTGCGTCACGCCTATTTTCTCGGCACCAACGATCCTTATAAAAGCCTGAAAATCAGCCTGAAAGCCGAAATCAACGAAGATGCATGGGCTACTCTGTATAGCGATACCTCGCGCCCCTTCGAGCGGCCTGCGGGCGGGCGCATTGCGGTGAAAGCCATCAACCATCTGGGCGACGAGGTAATGAAGGTATTTCGGGTATCGTAGGCCGCTGAACCAAACAACATAAAAAAGCGTTTTATCTAAACCTGACGATGTAAAAGTGGAAAAAACGGGACAAATAGAGATAAAAATAAAAGGCCGGATTGGTAATATTGACCTTATGCCGGACAACTACGATATCCGCGATGTATCCGAGTTGCTGCGCCATGTCGAGGCACTTTTGTACCCTAATGCCAAAAGGGACAGACCGCTGATCGCGTATGGCATCCAAGAAGGCTCTGTTCGGCATATTTTTAAAACAACCCTGCAGGCGGTTATCGGATTAAATGCACTACTCGCACAAGTGAAGGCTGATAAGTATTCTATTGATTTTTTGGAGTCCCCTACTGCCCGTGCTTTAGAGTTTTTTCAAAAAGAGGCCCAAAAAAACGATTTTGAATATGAAATAGGTACGTCATTGTCCGGTAGTACCAAAATTACAATGCCAATGGAGGGCTAAAATTTGAAGTGATCAATATCAGACGCTCCTATCACGAGGTCTTTGGCGTGCTTGACCTAAAATAGACAATTACATGGAATTCCGAATTGCAGACACCTTCACCGCCAGTTTGGCGCACCTGACTGGAGAAGAACAAAAAGCAGTCAAAACAACTGCGTTTGATCTTCAAATGAACCCGGCCCATCCAAGTCTTCAGTTTCACCGCACCCGCTCCGTAGTCACATAAAAATCCTCGTCTGCCAGGATCGTTTTCAGGCGGCCGGGCGCTGTTTGCCACTCCGTGGTGGGGGAAAGCCATTGGAAGGTACCATCGTCCAACCGGATTTTCAGCGGCATGTTGAATCCGGCGACACAATTGGTCCAGCGGTAGCTGCATTTTTTGCGTCGGATGCGGTACTCCAGCACAGGCACCTGCGTGGTGCGCAGGTATTGGTCAAAGATTTTTTGCAAGTCTTTGCCCGTGTGTCGGATCATGTATTGCTCTATCTGCGCCGAGGTCACCGTCTGATGATAGAACGTCCTGTTGAGGCCCTGCAAGACTGCACGCCAGCGGGCATCGTCGTTCACCACCTGCCGGATGGTGTGCAGCATATTGCCGCCTTTGTAGTACATATCGCCGGAGCCTTCGTGGTTGACCCCGTAGTAGCCGATGATGGGGCGGTCGTTGCTGATGCTGCGGCGGGTGCCGCGCACGTATTCTGCTCCGGCGGCTTTGCCGAAGTGGTATTCCGTGTACAGGCTTTCGCTGTAGTTGGTGAAGCTCTCGTGAATCCACATATCGGCGATGTCGCGATAGGTGATGTTGTTGGCAAACCACTCGTGGCCCGACTCGTGGACGATGATAAAATCCCATTTCAGGCCCCAACCGGTACCGGACAAGTCGCGTCCCAAATAGCCATTGCGATAGCGGTTGCCATAGGTCACGGAACTTTGATGCTCCATACCGAGGTAAGGAACTTCCACCAATTTGTAGCCATCTTCGTAAAACGGATAGGGGCCGAACCAGTACTCAAAGGCCCGCAACATGGGTTTCACCTGCTGGAAATGGATTTTTGCCTTTTGCAGGTTTTCAGGCAATACATAAAAACTGAGATCGAGCGTGCCTTTCAGTCCCTGAAACGTGTCCTGCCACGAGGCGTAGCGCCCCACATTGAGATTGACCCCGTAGTTGTTGATGGGGTTTTTGACAACCCACGTAGAACGCACGGCTCCGTCGCTCAGCGTGTCGGTGCGTTGCAGGCGGCCATTGGCCACCCCCTGCAAGGGCGGAAAAACGGCAATGGCAATGCGCATGGAGTCCGGCTCGTCGTAGGCGTGGTCTTTGCAGGGCCACCAGACGCTGGCACCGAGGCCCTGACAGGAGGTGGCCGCAAACATGGCACCTGTGGCATCTTTGCGCCAGGAAAAGCCCCCGTCCCAGGGCGCATTGGGCGCGATGCGCGGTTTGCCCCGGTAGCTGATTTCTAAGGATTTACGCAGATCGGCCTCCACGCGTTCGGGCAGGTCGGCATACCAGACGTTGCGGCCTTTTTTGCGGAAAGGCACCTCGCGGCCGTCCTGTGTCATGCGCGTGATGATGAGCGGGGGTTGCAGGTCTATTTGCAGGGTGCGACCGGCGGTGAGGGCCGTATAATGGATCGTGTTTTTACCGCTGATGGTGCTGTCGCGGTGTACCTGCACTTCTAGGTCAGAAGAAATCCAGTCCCACCACGCCCTTTCCGGGGTAATGGTGCCGCGCAGGGTGTCTTCGGAGGTAAAGGAGGGTGTATTCTGGGCATTCAGAACGATACCGGCTAAGGAGCAGAGCAACAGGGTAAGGAAGCAGCGCATGGAGGGTGGAAAAACGTATTGCGAAAAAAACAATCAACTGCCCGGCGGGGCAGTCCTTTGCAGATCAGGGAGAGACCGATGTCGGCTCGTATTGTGGATACCAGCACAGGCTGTTGAGCATTTCGGGAGTCCCCTGAAAAACATTCATATCTACTTTACAGGGAATGCCCTCCACACAACCGTCGTTGGCGTACTGCCAGATGTGCCACACTTTGTTGTTTTTCATAATGGGCTTTTGGCCGGAATAGCGCGCTACCCACAAGGGATATTGGTCGAAATGGCCCGACAGGTAGCGGTCGTAGAAAAACTGGTTGGTATAAATAATGGGCTTCACCTTCAGGCGCTCTTCCACGATTTTCAACCAAATGGCTGCCTCCTGTACGATGACCTCATCGGTCACCCCGTCTGTGGTTTCAATATCCAGAACCGGAACCAGATCGCCCGGAGCCATTTCCACAATGCTCAAAAAATGCGCGGCCTGCTCGTCGCCGCAGCCGTAAGACCTGAAAAAGTGATAGGCTCCCCGGCGCAGGCCCACCCGTTGCAGCGACTCCCAGTTATGGCAAAATAAACTGTCTGTATAATCGCCTCCCTCCGTGGCTTTCACAAATACAAAATCAATGTTTTCCTTTTTCACCACGCTGTCCCATTCAATGCGCCGCTGATGGTGCGAAATGTCCACGCCCTGCATGGCTTCTGTAGCCAAATGCAAAACCCGCGCACTCTCTCCAAAGGAGATGGGCAGCAGGAGTACAAAAGCAGAAAAAACAGCGCGTAGCATAGCGTTAACAAACACCGATTGAGACAAATTGTCAGCGTAAGCCTCTGAAACCAAAGGTCAAAAGGCCCTTAGTAACGCAATTCGCACCGGAATGCTATAATGCGCCTGCCTGTTAACATCTTATTTGTACCAGAAGACAATTTCCTAAGGCATTTTTCATGCCAGAAAAAGCGAAGGTAGCGCCCTCCATTAAATTCCCTTCAATAAATCGGCCAACTGCCTTCCTGAAAGGGTATATGTCTTTTCGTAGGTGCCTTTCGCCACAGCGGCCTGTAGGGCAGACTTGCTGCGCAGGGTTTCGGCAAAGGAAGAATTGTAGCCTTTTACCGTGTAAATGCCGATGTCTGCCTGCGTCATGCGGGTACCGTCGGCGGCCCAGGCCGGGAATAGCAGGGGTGCTTGTGCCGAGGGGGTCGCCTGCTCTGCACTGTCCGTTCCCCGTACGCGCAGGGGGTTGGCAAAATCCGCGTAGTGGGTGAGGTGGTCTCCTTCGTAAACCGCTACAAACATTTCGGAAGCGGGTACCACAATCAGCACCGCTTCCCCGGCTTCGCGGACAGCGCCGGCGGGGGTGGCCTGTGTAGCAGAAAATTTTGTGGTCACCACGTAGTGAAAATCTGCGGCAGTCGGGGCCGGGATTGTTTCTTTTTGGCCGCTTTTGGCTGTGCTGGCCGATGATTCGTTGTTGGAACGCGTACCGGTGCAGGCGCACCAGAAAAGAAAGGAGAGGAAAATGAAGTGTTTCATGTGTATGGACGTTTTTGTATGTTTTCTAAATTTACGCTGACTGAAGTGTTTCCGCCGGATTATAAACCTGATCGGGTGCGCATTGTGGCCGGATGCAATAGCAGGAACACGGTACCCCTATAACGCATTTATGGGGCGGGCTGTTGTGTATGAACTTTACCTGTTACACTTGTTTTCACTTCTAAAAAAAATGTCCATGAAAAAAGCAGCGTTTTACCTGTTCCTGTTCGTTATATCATGCACCGTACGGGCCATGTATCCGGCACCCCCCTCCACAGTGCGTACGTTGTTAATGCAATCTCCCTGGCAATATGTGTACAATTACGAAGATACGGACCAAGACGGTCAATACACTAAATTTGGCCGCGATTGTTTTCTTTGGCGGTATTGGCCCTTTTGATATAATGCCCGGAGAAAAAAAGGACCATTTCACGCGCATACCGGGTGGAGCGGAAATATATGTTAAATGGGACACTATTAAAGGTGCTTTTCGCAATACGATCACGAAATTCTGTCCGCGCAAAGACACCACCCGTTTTGAGATCAAGTTGTGAACTCCCGAAAAGCGTAAACCACATCTATCATCCTGTAACCCCCTGATTCATCGGGGGGCAGGCGACACCCACAAAATACATCTGCTATCCTGACAAACATAACATCTATACAAATAAAGTAAACAATATGTGATGCCTGTCAGGATGATAGATGGGATCGGTGGTTATTTCCATGCCTGCCCTTGAAAGGGCAGGTTACAGGATGACAGATGTGCCTTGCGTTTCATCAGAACAGACTAACCACAAAAATTGTCAAAGAGCCAAATCAATACCAGCCAAAGTCGTGGTGTTTAAACGCACGGATATAGTCTTTGTACATGGCCTGCTGGTTCATACCGGCACCTGCGGGCACAAAATACCCAAACCAGTCCGTATTGGAGATGAAAAGGGCATCTGCACCCGTGCGTGCATTGGCAACGCGCAACCGGTCGCTGCCCCCTAAATTCCAACCGCCAATCCAGTCCTTTTGCCATGCAGCACTCAGGGCGCTGCCTGTAGAAGTGGTGCGGCCTAAGTACTCAGAGTCCCAGTTGGCTGTGTTGTAAATCAGCAGTTCTTCTTTGCCGTCGCCGTTGTAGTCGCCGACATAATACGAATCATCGTCGTTCATGTCCCAGCCGGGCAGGGTATTGTCGTAGCGGATGACATAATCGTAGCCCGTACCGTTGGAGCGCAACATAACCAGATATTCCGGCCCCCAGTTCTTGCCATTGAAAATATAGAGATCGTCTTTGTTGTCGCCATTGAAATCGGCTACGTGGTATTGATCCTGATCGGCGCTGCTCCAACCGGGCAGGCTGCCGAGGTACTGTGCCGAGAGGATCACCTGGGTGCCGTCTGTGCGGTAGAGGCGGGTGGCTTTGGAGGCGGTATTGAACAGCACAAATTCTTCTTTGTTGTCGCCGTTGATGTCAGCGATGAAGTATTTATCTGTGTTGGAGAGCAGGTGGCCGGGCAGGTATTGGTCGTAGCGCCTTACGAAAGCCAGGTCAGTGCCAGTAGAGCGCAGCATCCCCATGTAGAAGGGGTTCCAGTTTTGGGTATTGAATACATAAATGTCCTTGCGTCCGTCGCCGTTGAAGTCGGCGAGGAAGTAGCGGTCATTGGTCTGCATGGACCAGCCGGGCAGGGAGCCGGAGAATATTTTGGTACAGCTGAAGCCCGTGGCAGTGGCGGTGAGCAGCCCCAAACGCGAGCTGGCACCGTTGGGGAAAAATGCCAATAAGTCGTCTTTGCCGTCGCCACTGAAATCGCCCGTAATAAACTGGTCGCTGGCAGTGACGGCCCAGGTACCGCCCGGCCCGCTGATCCTTTTGGCGGTCATATACGAACTTTTCACCCGCGTGGTCAGGCCGGCATTGGTAAAGCCGTCGGGTACCCCCACTTCGTAGGCAGCGAGGTGATTGCCGAAGTGCAACAGCACGTCTGCGGCACCTGTTCCCTTAAAGTCGCCGGCATAAACCTTTTGGAAGTTGTAATTGCTGCGTGGTTTGTTGCGCACCCAGAATTCGTCGTAAGAAGGCGGGTTGAACAGGTTGGTATTGCCGCGCATGGTGCTGTTCGAGGAAGGGCGGTGTACGCATTTGTCTTTATAGACGGCTCCTTCAAATTCTCCATTGGTCTGGGAGACATTGTATTCTACAGGATTTCCGGTTGTGGTGGAGGTGTTGCGCGCAAACAGGTTCCACTTGGGGGTATTGGCATTGATGCTGGCGTTGCGCGCACCGGGTTCGGGACCGGCAAAGCAGCCGGGGCGGTCGTATTCGTCGGCCAATCCGCCTACAGAGTGGCCGAGTTCGTGGAGGAGTACGTTGTTGGAGGTGCTTTTGGTGATGGCCAGTACGCGTCCGTAAGAACAGCCTCCGAATCCGGTTTCATTCAGGATCATAACTACGTAGTCGGCACCGGAGAGACCCACTGTCGCCAAAGCGTTATTAATGCGGGTGTCGGTATCTCCTGCTTTGCTCATCCAGCAGCAGTTCCAGCATCCGGAGTAACGAAACGCATAAGCCGTATTGGGACTGGTAGGCGTTTTGGCAGGACAAGCGGGGTCTGCACCGCAGGTGAACTGTGCCACCCCGCTGTTTACAGAGTTCATATTGACGCGATAGACGTTGATGGCATCCTGCAACTCGGACAGCACGTCGTCCATGCCGCCGTTGTCGTGGGTGAAAATAGCATTGAAATAGTTGCTGACTAAGGTATTGTATTCGCCTTGCTGGGCAGAAGTAAAGCCGTCGCCCATAAAAACAATGTCGAATTTAGCCGCTGCCGTACCGTTTACAAGCAGGGCTGTCGCTGTTTGCGCGGATAGCGGATTTGCCGCAAAAAGAAGGGCCAACAGGCCACAAAAGGACAGTATTGATTTCATTGTAATATTGAATGATTGATGTGTGGAATAGTCGAATCGGCCCCTGGCCAATTCTAAGAGGCAGTTAACCGTTAACAATTAACAATTAACAATTAACAATTAACAATTAACAATTAACAATTAACAATTAACAATTAACAATTAACAATTAACAATTAACAATTATATTCAGTTTCCCCGGATTTGGATTTTGGAAAGGTCAAGTACGCCCGACTGGCTGACCTCTAAGTGCTGGCGCACATCGTTGGCACTCATGGCTGCTTCCCGTTTAGCGAAAAACGCTTCCACGCCATTGCCTTTCAATTTGCCGAGGTCGAGTTTGATGTTGCGGGTATTGGCCGGGTTGGCGTACGATTTCGGCATTTTTACCGACACGTAGGTCTCCTTCTGTTCAAAATCCTGGTGATAGGTATTTTTGGAAGGGTCGGAAATGGAGCGGGCTACCAGCGGGTCGGTCAGGGCTTCGGCATAAACGACGGCATTTTCGGTGCGGCCCACCAAGGCGAAATCGCCTATGGCGGTTTCTTCGGTTGGGGCCACATAAGCGCCCGATTCGTAAGCTGCCGACACGGCTTCTAATCCGGCTGCCGTCACTTTGAAGGTGACCACCAGGTGCTGGTCCTCGGCGACTGCAAGGGGGGGCGGAGTACTCTCCTTGGGGACTGCGCCTACTTTAATGGTAGAAGCGGCCTTCATGCCCTCTTTTCCGTTGCCGGGCTCGGGCTTCTGAAACTTGTCGCTCAGGGTTTGTGCAGGTTTCAGGTCGAACTTAGCGGGGTCGTTTTGCAGGCTGGACGCAGCCGGTTGCTGATTGGCACTGACGGCTTTTCGCTTTTCGCCACTTTGCACCTCCATTGGAGCAGTTTCTGTGGAGGTGGCATTGGCTGCTTTCAGCGCAGCGTCTGAAAGCCGGTAGAAGTAGTGATAGCGGGAGGGGATGATGGAACGCAGCACCTGGTCGGGTGCGGCGTTGCTGAAGTTGGCTTTTACGGGGAAGTCCGCGTCCAAATCAGTGATGAACACCTCAAAGTTGGCCGCTGCCAATTGGTCCAACACCTGCGAGACCGGAACACCATCCGCTTTGAGAGTCAGGGTGTTGTTGGAAGCGTTGTAGGCGGCGCTTGCTTTTTGAGCAAAAGCAGCATGGGACGCTCCCAAACAGAACAGGAGCAAAAATAGATTGAATTTCATAGTTAGAAAAAAATTTGATGAACGCTGCCCGCCTGTAGCGGGACAGTAGGTGATGATATGAAGATCGTAAGAAAAACGTCGGGATGCCGCGCAAGGCGGTCAAAAAACAAAAGCAACAGAGGCAGAGCGGTCTCCTACCGTCACGTCCTGCTGTTTGTTTTGTCCGCTGTACGTGGCCTGTACGGTGTAGGTGCCTTTCTCCAAGCTGCCGAGGCTAAATGCCCCTTTTTCATTGGTGACCGCAGCAATTTCCGGGTAAGCAGCCGAGCCTTTGACGATAACCACCACCACCCCTTCCAAAGGGCGGTTTTGGGTATCGGTTACGAGGCCGTCAATGCTGTAAAACATTTTTTGTGTAGCGGAGCGGTTGCCGGAAACATCGCCGGGCGGAACAGCAGGCGTATTGCAGTGCGACAGCAGGAACAGAGCGCACAGACCCACGGCTGCCCGCACCCACGCAGGTGCTGTCAGAGACCCAGGTTTTTCCATGTGACCATGTTGTTATAAACGTCTGTGATAATGCGCGTAGCAGAATTGCCCGCATCGCTGCCATTGGTGTGAATGCCTACCGCATAGCGGCTGCCATTTTCGAGAAACCAGACGGGCGAACCGCTTTGGCCGCCGAAGGTGTCAATGTCATAAGTGATGGTGCGTGCGCTCACTGCTTTGGGAGCACGGGCGTGGAACCACTGGGTATCGGCTCCTTTGTCGGCGGGATAACCGGAAAGGTTGAGGGTTTTGCTCAGAATGTTGGCATCGTTGCGGTTCGCAAAGCCGAAGTATCCGGTGGTGTCGCCGGGCCGGTAATTGGCGGGCAGGATAATACATCCGTAGTCGAAATCGCGGTTACGGCTGTTGGTCCAGCCGGTAACGCTGCGAAAGACGGAAGAACGGGCGGCTCCGTAGGGCCTCAGGGTGCCGTTCATGGCCGGAATGACTTCGATGGATTGTACCCAACCGCCTTCATTGTGCATGAACACACAGTGTCCGGCCGTCATGACCGTGCGCGGGCTGATGAGCCAGCCGGTACCCACATAGTTTTTGCCGGTGCTGCTGCGAATGCGCAGGGCACAAATGGCACGCCAGGGGTAGCTGGTCGTGGGATTGATGCGCACCCGGTCGTCGCTGCCAATGACATTCTCAAATTGCGGCTCGTCGAAGCTGGCAAAATAAGCGTCTATGGGCAGGCTTTCCTGATCGGAATCTGCCCGTTTTGGAACGGGTTTTTGAGCGGTCTTGGTGCGGACGGAGGGCGCAGGAGGAGGGAGTTCAGTGCCGTTTTGATCGGAGGCAGCGGATTTTCCTTTTTTTTCGCCGGAATGCCCTGTGGTTTCCTCAATGGGGTCATTGAAGACCTCTTCGTGTGGGTTGGTGGACATAAGAGATTGTTATTCAAAGTTAAAATTGTAAAGAACAATGTGTTTTTTTATGGGGTCGTGGCTGCTGTGGTTGCAAGCGGTGCAAAGGTGTAGGTTTTGTCGGGATAAAAGCAAATTTATTTTGCCTTTTGAGGAAAATTTTTTTCAATTTTAACAAATTAATAAAAATTGTTAATTGTTAATTGTTAATTGTTAATTGTTAATTGTTAATTATAAATTATATATAAATTTTATAATTTATTAATTAATATGAATTAACTTCATTAAGCTTTGACGAATTTTAGCATATGCTACCTCTGCCTCTTCATTTGTAAGAAGACCTCTTATGACTTTTCTCTCTACGCTTTTAAACCGGCTTTTTAATAAAGTCTTATCTATAAGGGAAATATTGGCTTTCTCAATGGCCGCTTCTGTTTCCCCATTTTCAAGCAATTCAATGACTAACTGATGGCTTAACTTTGTTGCTGTGGAAGAAGCGTCAGGGGTTTTTCCTGTAAATATTTTTTTAAACGCAATTAACAACAACAACGAGGCGATGATTCCTGCAATCAAAACGGGAATCCGGGGAAAAGGATCGGGCCTATTTCGGGTTTTTTCCTCCAGAAAAGCAATGACATCGCTTTTGCTTTTCTTATGCAGGCCATTTGTTAAAATAAACCGCTGAAGGTTTTGCACGTATAGATTGTGCGTCCATCCGCTGTAGGTGGGCTGTGCTGTGCAGAGATGGTCAATAACATCGTCCAGCATTTTGGGCGTTGGATGGTTTTCTCTTACCTGTTGGCATAATATCAGCAGCGAGTCGGTATTTTTTGCGGTATAGTGCCACAGGAGGCTTTCCCCTTTGCAGTCTTCCCCAATAATGATTTCCTTACCTTTTTGGGTACATGCAAAAAAGCCAAAGGCACCTGAAAGCATACACAGAAGCAGCGTATAACGGATCATAAGTAAATGTGCTAATTTGACAATTTGATAATGTTGTGGCCCATTCGGGATATGTGACACCCTCTAAGCGCTTAATAAAGATACACCATCACCCGCCTGTTTTTGAATAATTCCAAATCCCGCTTCGATCTGTTGCGGAGGTCGCTTATCACGGTTGTTCTTATCCGCGACAAATCGTCAGCATTCCATTCGGTGGTCTCGCATTCCTCGTATGCAGAAGCCTTTCCCTTGCCGGAAGACATGCCCAATTGCGTATTAAAATAGTTCATCACAGCCTCTGCCCGCCTTTTAGCAAGGCGGCAGTTCGCAGCCTTATCTCCCCTTTCATCCGTAAATCCAACGAAGTAAAATTTCCGGTTATTGTGGGCGTGGGTTTTTATGATATCCTGATAATACTGAATAACGTAAAATTTGTTCATGATGCCCATATCTGCTCTGTTTGTCTCAAAGAAAAAGGGCATGTGCAAATATTGACCATATCGGGCTATGTCCTCGAAGGTTGTAACTACAGGGTCTAAGCGCATAATGCGGTCTTTGTTTACATTACTGCACAGGCTGTCTAATTTATAGTGAAATTCTGCGCGCATTTTACCTTCTTTCCCATACGCATTCACCGTGACCAGAATGTCCCGACACGTATCCGGAAGGAGTACCATATACTCTTGAGTACCTTTTTGCAAATCAGTACCGCTTTTCTCAGTACGACGACCGGTCATATAGAAGTAAATTTCTGCCCTTTCCGCTAATTTGCCGTCCTTATACTTGATATGTCCTGTCACTTTTATGAACCCGTCTTCCATATTACCATCTCTTGTTACGAGTTCACATTTGGCGGTGATACTTACATTGCTGCTTTCATCCGTGATTTCCGGCTCCGGGTCTTTTTGGGATGTGCCGGCAACAGGCTGCGGTTCCGGCTCTTTGGCACTTCTTTTTGTGGAATAGAGTCTGAACGCATTTCCCGTCCGATTGGAAGACAGGTAACCTGTTTCGGAAGAAGAAGGGTAATAGAACAATTCATCATGGATGGAATTGAGTTCATATAAATTTTCCACATCTCCTTCTGTTTCCCCTGTTTTTACATTTATCGGTACTTTAAACACATCATAACCGCCAAATCCCGCGTGGCCCTCTGAACTGAAATACAAATAACGTCCGTCTTCCGAAAGAACGGGAGAGCGCTCGCTGAAAGGTGTATTGGTTTTTTGTAAATCATCGCTGCTGCTTTTCAACAGGTGGGGTTCGCTCCAATTCACGCCGTCGTAAAGACAATAATAAATGTCGGTATTCATATTGCCGTTTTCTCTTCCATGGAAGCCCTGTTTATGCGCATCTTCGGAGAAAAATTTACCTGCCAGGGCCTCTTTCTGCGGGATGCAGGGGGCGTTAAAGTCCTTCCTTCCACTGAGCGTATCCATGCGCTCGTAGGTGATCGGACTTACGAAAAAGGCAATTTTGTACTTATAGGATACAAAGTAATCGCTGAAAAATGAACCGGAAGATGCTATTTTATCCAGTTTAAAGTCTTGCATTCTGAACGCTTTGAGGGTTTCGGGAAACTTTTCATCGAAGCAAAAGACAAGATCGGAATTATAATCTTTCTGCTCTGAGAGGACAAACTGGTCGGCCTTATTATTGCGTTTCAAAAGATCCACTTTTTTGGTGATGTCTAACGTTCTGGGTAAAATGGCCAATCGCTGTTGTCCGGGGTTCAGGAGATACTCAATGGGATTATTCCTCTGCTCGACCCCTGCGAGAGGCTGGTACTCATATTGAAAGGCACTTGCTGTCTTCATTTCTTCCCATTCGATCATTTTACTGTATTTGGTTGCTGATTCCTGATAGGCATCGTCTGTTGTTTGAAAATAGCGCCGATAAGCCAGCAAAGTATCCATTCTGGCAGGTGCCGGTATTTCCTTCAGTAATTTTTGCAGGGCAACGAAAGCAATTTCTTTGGGTGCTGCCTCTTTTATGACCTTGCGCAAGAGTGGAGCGGAGACACTTTGTGTATTGACGATACCGGCCCACCTGTTGGCGTTTTGTTTATCTTTTGCGTAGATGGTCTGAAAGGTCTGACTTTCAAACAGGGTGCTCCAAAGCCCTGAAGCAGAGTACATTTGGTTTTTGATATATTCTTCAAAATTTCTCAAAGTGGAGGGCTCCCCGTCGGCAGTCAGCTTCCTGTAAAAAACAAGAAAAGCCTGATCGGACTTGCCGTTTAGTTGGCGGATTACGGGTGTTTTACGGATGAAATCGGCCAGTTGCCTGACCGTTTTGTCCGGTGTCATATACTGATATATGGCATTATCGGCTTTTTCCGACCATTTGACAGATGCTTCATAATAAACAGGCCATATTCGGGTATGGAAATAGGTGCGATCGTTGTCCCAGCCAAAAATATTCCTGTTTCTCCTTGAATCTGCCTGAAAATTCCGAAAGGCATCGTCCTCATCCTGGTAAGATTGTGTGTTGTTTTTTAAGGCAGCCACATAGCGTTGTAACTTGACGGGGTCGCATTTGCCCTTCTCCATCAGCCGCAGATTGGCCTCTATCAGAGTGGCAAAAATTTGTGACTTCAGATAACCTTTTGTAAAGTTGTCGGTGGTGCCCAATCGCTCGGAGTAGCGATAGATTTCATCCAGATCGCTTAATCTGGTAAATGAATAAGGGCCGGTTAAGCAATCTCCGCATTGTATGCGCGCCTCCTGATAGAGATCATATACTTCTTTTTCCTGCGAAAAAAGGAGATTAAAAAAAAGCATGCACAGCAGAAGGCAGATGAGTGAGGGGATGCGTACTTTCATGAGTGTGATTTAGTTATATGAAGGGAAAAAAACGGTGGCCTTTGGCTGGTTTTCGTAACGAAACATACAAAACGGTATATAAGTTCCTTTAATGTGCGGACATGCTTTAAAAAAATAAAAACCCGGCGTTGTCCACTGCGATCCGCTCCAATAAAAAAAACGGTGCCGTAATCGGGGAATATTACGGTGCCGACGGAGCTGTCATTGCAGGCATTCAGGGAGGTGTGGTCATTCCCGGGTGGCCCAGGGTGCATTGCCCCTTCTTTTTCCGCTCAGAAAGCTGTACATGGCGGGTATAACGAAGAGCGTGAGGATCAGCGAAAACAAGAGGCCACCCACCACCACCACGCCGAGCGGTATGCGCGACACCGCAGCCGCGCCGAGTGCCAACGCAATGGGCAGCGCACCGAGAATGGTGGCCAGAGAGGTCATCAGGATGGGGCGCAGGCGTGCCTGCGCGGCCTCCAGCACGGCCTGTTGTCGGGGCATGCCTGCATCGCGCTTTTGATTGGCAAATTCCACAATCAGGATGCCGTTTTTGGTCACAAGCCCGACCAGCATAATCATGCCGATCTGACTGAAAATATTGAGGGTCATGCCCATGATGCCCAAACTAAGCATGGCCCCGGCAATGGCCAGTGGCACAGTGAGCATGATGATGAAGGGGTCGCGGAAACTCTCGAACTGGGCCGCCAGAATGAAGTAGATGAGGATCAGGGCCAGGAAAAAGGCAAAAGAAGTATTGCCGCTGCTTTCCCGAAAATCGCGGGAAGCGCCGCTGAGATCGGTTTCAAAGCTGTCGTCCAACACAGTTTTTGCAATGCGTTCCATGGCATCAATGCCCTCGCCGAGCGTGCGACCGGGGGCTAAGGAGGCGCTGAGGGTGGCACTTTTATAGCGGTTGTGGTGGTAGAGCGTCGGCGGGTTGCTGGTTTCGGCAAAGTGTACGATGTTATCCAACTGCACCATGTCGCCGTTGCGGTTGCGCACATACAGGGAAGCGAGGTCTAGGGGCTCGTCGCGGTCGGCGCGATCCACCTGTCCGATCACCTGATATTGTTTGCCATTGCGCAGGAAATAGCCAAATCGCCGACCTGAAAGGGCCAGTTGCAGGGTTTGGCTCACGTCGAGGATGCTTACGCCGAGTTCGGCAGCCCGCAGGCGATCTATTTCGATTTGCAGTTCGGGCTTGTTGAATTTGAGATTGACATCCACATTGCCAAATACCGGCTCTTTGCGGGCCGCTTCCATCATTTTTGGTACGGCCTCTTTGATTTTATCGAAATTCAGATTTTGAATGACGAATTGCACGGGCAGGCCAAAACCGCCAAAACCGGTGGTGATGGTCTGTTCCTGATTGGGGAACACCCGTGCGGCGTTGTATTTTTTGTACATGCCCGACAACTGATTATAAATCTGCTGCTGGCTGCGTTGCCGCTCTTTCGGATCGTTCAACATGATGCTGATAAAACCGGTGTTGCTGCCTCCGGCCCCAAAGCGGCCGGGTGCAGTGATGCCAAACACCATGCGGTTTTCAGGCACCGAGTCCATCGCCATACGCGCCACGTCCATGATGATGCCTTCCATGCGGTCGTAGTCGGTGCCTTCGGGGGCGGTGACGTTGGCGCGCAGCAGGCTGCGGTCTTCCAGTGGGGCCAGTTCTGTTTTCAGGGTACGCTGGTAGTGCCAGATCAGGCCAAAGCAGCCCAGCAGAATGACAAAAGCCAGCCCGCGTACCTTCATGAAGGCGCGCAGGGTATTGCTGTACAGGCGTTCCATGCCCTTAAAAAAAGGCTCGGTCACATTATAGAACCATCCGTGGTGTTGACTGCTGCCCAATTTGACATTGAGTACGGGGGTGAGGGTCAGCGATACAAAGGCGGAGATCAGCACGGCCCCGGCCACTACAACGCCAAATTCCCGAAACAGCCTGCCTGTGAAACCCTGCAAAAAAATAACAGGAATAAACACCACTGCCAGGGTAATGGAGGTACTGATGACGGCAAAAAAGATTTCTTTGGTGCCTTCGCGGGCGGCTGTCCATTTGTCCATGCCCGCCTCCATTTTTTTAAATATATTCTCTGTCACCACAATCCCGTCGTCCACCACTAACCCTGTGGCGAGCACAATGGCCAGCAGGGTCAGCACATTGATGGAAAATCCGAAGAGGTACATGATGAAAAAGGCCCCGATCAACGACACCGGAATATCTATCAGGGGGCGCAGCGCAATGATCCAGTTGCGAAAAAACAAATAAATGATGAGTACCACCAACCCGATGGCGATAAACAGGGTTTCGGTCACTTCGGAAATGGCCTGGCGGACAAAACGCGATTTGTTGATGCCCACATCCATAATCATATCCGCAGGCAGGTCCTTCTTAATTTGATCATAGCGCCGGAAAAATTCGTCGCTGATTTCTACCCAGTTGGAACCCGGCTGCGGAATGACCGCTAAGGAAATATTCTGCACTAAGTTGCGCCGTGCGCCGGTTTCTTCTTCCTCCGGACCTAAAACGGCTTCTCCAATATCTTTAAAACGGACGGTGGCATCGGCGGTTTGCCGCACAATCATCTCGTTAAATTCTTGTTCCGTGCTGAGGCGACCAAAGGTTTTTACGGTCAGCTCGGTGGCATCGCCGCGCACCTTCCCTCCGGGCAATTCCACGTTTTCGCGGGCCAAAGCGGCCTGTACGTCCTGCACGGTGAGCTGGTGGGCTGCCAAGGCTGAGGGGTTCATCCACAGGCGCATGGCAGGGCGTTTTTGTCCGAAAATATTGACTGCCGACACGCCGGGAATGGTCTGTAATTTTTCTACAATCACATTCTCGGCATATTCCGACAAGTCCATGATGCTGCGCGTATTGCTTTGCAAAGGCACAAACAGGATGGGGTCGCCGCTTGCATCGGCTTTGGTCACCACGGGCGGCGCGTCAATGTCCTGCGGCAGGTTGCGGGTGGCCTGACTCACCTTGTCGCGCACGTCGTTGGCGGCCTGTTCCAGGTCGCTGTTCAGATCAAACTCCACTGTGACAGAGCTGACACCCAATGCCGACTGGGAGGAGATGATGCGGATGCCTGCAATGCCGTTGATGGCTTTTTCGAGGGGTTCTGTGATTTGGCTTTCTATCACCTCTGCATTGGCTCCCGTATAGGAAGTGCGCACTGTGATGGTAGGCGGGTCAATGGCCGGGTACTCGCGCACCCCCAAAAAGCGATAACCGATAGCTCCGAACAGCACAATGAGAATGCTCATTACAGTGGCTAAAACGGGGCGGCGGAGTGAGAGGTCAGAAAGATTCATAAAAAAGGATTATTTCAAAAGCATCAAATTGCCACTTTTCACCCGTTCGGTGCCATCGCAACTGTAGCGCAGTCGGTAGAGGTACATGCCCGGATTGACCGGCTGGCCGTTGTATTGGCCATCCCAACTGTCGAAGCGATCTGTACCGGCAAATACCTTTCCACCCCAACGGTCAAAAACTTCAAAAGAAATGAAATCTCGTACAGCAAACGGGTTGCTGATGCCAAAACGGTCATTGCGCCCCTGCGTATTGTAAGGGGTGAATGCGTTGGGCAGGAAAATTTTATCGCAGTCGAGGGTTTCAGGGTCAATCACCTTCACTGCTATGCTGTCCTGCGCCGTACATCCGTCGGGATGGGTAAAAGTGAGTACATAGGTTTGGGTTTCCGTAGGAGTGATGGTGGTGAAAGAAGTATCGGGCCGTTGCACTCCGTCGCCATCCCACCGGTAGAGGCTGGCACAACTGCGCGTGGTTTTCACCTGAAAGCTGCTGCCCAGATAGATCAGTGTGTCTCCGTTCAGGATATGATCGGGTTTCAGGTTGAAGCTGTTGATTTCATCCTGACTGAGGGCCTTGTTGTGAAACCGCAATTCGTCCAATTCGCCGATGAGGCCGCGATCCAGCGGGCAGACCGGTTCGCCTACTTTAAACGGCGTGGCAGAAGTGAGGTTCAGGCGGGCTACCGTGCTTCTGGTGTCTTTCAACACCCCGTTCACATAAATCGAATAGGCCCTGTTGCTGCGCACCAACGTGATGTATTGCCAGCAGGCATCGGGGTCTAAAGCAGCAGTGACCACTGCCGACAGGGTATCGTTTTCGCTGATGCCGGAAGCAATTTTTTTGGATGTCGTATTGTAGCGCACCCAAAAAGCGCGGTTGGAAGAGCAATTGATCTGTTTGGACAAAATAACCTGTGGCCCACCCACATTTGTACTTTTGGGTTTCAGGTAAAAACTGACGCTGAAATCGCTGGTGGTGAACAGGTCGAGCAAAGGGCCTGCCAACAACAGGCTGGTTTTCCGGTCGTTGAACACTAAAGAGGCATCATTGGCACCACAGGAACATATAGAATCGCCCACCAGTACGGCCGTGGAGCCGTTGCCGCTTTCGTCTGTCACTTTGCAGCCATTAAACGTAAACCGGGCTACTAATTTGTCGGAGGTTTGTGCCAACATCCCGATGGACATCAGTAAACCGCCTGCAAGTAAGATAAAACGCATAAAAATAAAATTTTTGAGATTTCCATAAACGAAGCAGCCTGCCTTTCAAGTATGGCAGGGCTGTACGTTGACGAAACTTCGGAGCCTGCTGTCCCCTTTTTGGCACCCTTTTCAAATGCCTGTACTGACCGCCTGCGATGTTTGATGGAGAAGAGAAATGGCAGATTTTCACGCGGGCGGGGCAAACACCCCGGAGGACAAATAGCGGTCTCCCCGGTCGCAGATAATACACACCACCACGCCGCCGGTAAGGTCCGTCAGCAATTTGCCGACAGCCGCCACACAGCCGCCGCTGCTTACTCCGCCAAAGATGCCGTCTTCTAAGGCCAGCCGCTGCATGGTGGCCTGTGCTTCTGTCGAGGAGACTTCTATGATGCGATCCACCCGTTCGGACTCGTATATTTTTGGCAAAAAAGCGGGCGACCAACGCCGGATGCCGGGGATGTTCGAGCCTTCGGCGGGTTGAACGCCTATAATTTGTATCTGCGGATTTTTTTCTTTCAAAAAACGCGAAACCCCCATGATGGTCCCTGTGGTGCCCATTGAAGACACAAAATGGGTAATTTTTCCGCCGGTGTCGCGCCATATTTCAGGGCCGGTGGTGGCATAATGCGCGCCCCAGTTGTCGGGATTGGCAAATTGATCGAGCATCACATAGCCGCCTCCTGCCACCATTTTTTCGGCCAGTTCCCGACAATATTCAATGGTACGTGCAGCCGGGGTGAGCAGCACCTCTGCCCCAAATGCCTGCATGGTCTGCACCCGTTCGGCGGTGGAGTTGTCGGGCATGATGAGGGTAATGGGTACTTCAAACTGGCGGGCCATCATGGCCAGCGCAATGCCCGTGTTGCCACTGGTGGCCTCCACTAAGCGCGTACCGGCTTGTATTCGTCCGCTTTGCACCGCTCCTTTAATCATGCCGTATGCAGCGCGGTCTTTCACACTGCCCCCGGGATTGTGGCCCTCCAATTTGCCCAATACTTCCACTCCGCTTTGGGACACTGTTTTTTTGATCTCTACTAAGGGCGTGTTTCCAATAATATCGCTGATGTTCATGACTAATCCAATTGTATTACCTGGGAGTTATTGACCTTCCAGAACAGGATGAAACGTTTCTTTATTGTTTTCCGCGCAATTGGAGCAGTTTGTCGCGGATATCGTTGGGTTGTGCTGAGGAGGCTTTGCCCGCGAACACCCCGTTGGCATCTATAATAAAATACTGGGGTACTGCTTCTACCCCAAATAATCGGGCGATATTCGCGTCTGCACCCGAAGAAGCCAGTACATGAAAGCCCTTAGAAGGATGACTTAATAAAGCATTGCGCCATTTGTCGGGGTCTTCGTCAATAGAAACATTCACAATCTGGATGCCCTGTTGGTTCAATTCAGGGGCAAATTCGTTAAAAAATTCCATTTTCTTCAAACAGGCCGCACACCAGCTGGCCCAAAAATTCAGATACACAACTTGCCCGCGAAACTGATTCAGGGCCACCAATTCGCCGGTTTCCGAGCGTCCGACAAATGGGGGGGCAGATGTGCCGGTAGCCACCCGACTTAATTTATCATATAATTCCGAAATTTTCGGCTCATATTCATGCAAGGGATTGGTTTTAAAAAAATCCTGATAAGCGGGCAGCATTTCGCGGTATTGCTCTCCATAAAACCCGGCGCGGATAATATCCGAGCGCAGGCAGGCTAAGGCTTTATAGGTAAGACAGTCGCCCGCTTTTTGATACATCCCATTCCAAAAATTGCCGCCTGCATCGGCTTTCGCCTGTTTGCGGGCTAAAAAGGCCATCACGTATTGGCGATACATGTCATTGGACACGGTTTGCATGTCGGCAGGAATTTCATCTAAAAACTCAAAAAAAGAGTCCTCAATCTGGTGCATCCGGCCAAATACCTGCCCATAAACCAAAAGATGCAGGGCGCGGTAGTAAATAATGTCCACAGTCAGCCATTCCACAAAATCCGTACTAAGCACATTGGGGTGCTGCGTACGGTAATCTTCTAAAAGCGTATAGGCCGCAACCTGACCGTGTGCCATTTGCCTGATATAGGCTTCAGGCGGGAAGGCTTGCATGCGTTCACTGGCACTTTCCTCTATGCTTACCCACCATTGCCCGATTTTATAGCGTACATTGTTAAAATCGTTAAAATCCTGCACGTTTTCGCGCCAGTATTGCTGCAAAACCGCATTGTTGGCTCCCCCTTTTCCTCCAAATTGCACCCGCATGGGAAATTGAAAAACATCGGTGTGAATGAGCAGGGTGTCAGCAGGTGCCAAAAAAATGGCTATTTTATCGCCATTGAAGTAAAAAAACACGATCTGAGGCTCAGGAACGGACACGTCCAATGCAAAATGCTGCACACTGTCTGTCAGGGTGTGAAAGGTTTCGCTGTGTCCATCCAAATACTGACGCGGCACCACCACTTCCACCCGGTCATGGCGTTGCGCATTCAGGATGCGACCACTGATGTGGGCAGCCTGTAAAGCAGAACAAATAGAAAGAAAAAGTAGCAACATGCATACCCTGAATAGCGGGTAAGTTGGCAGAAACATAAAGCACGGTTTCATGGTTCGTCGTCCTGATGTAGAAATATATGAACGAAAAGTGGTGTCGTTTTCGTCTTTTATGCCGTGAAAAACATTGCGCCTTGTACTAAACCGGGTCTGCCCGTCAACAGGGTCAAATACTGCCGATACAGCTTGCTTCACAGCAACACAAATTTAAAAATATCGTTTTTGTGGGAGGAAATGCAACCTTTATACTGGTTGCACAACCTTACTCGGTATCTTTTTTGTTCATTCTGTTTTTTCCTCTACCTCATGCGCATTTTCTATTTACCTTTTCTGCTCCTTTTTTTACTTCCCCCCTGGCTTTCCGCACAAAAATTGCCCGACGAGTGGCATTTCAGCGCTGACGGGCAGCGCCTTCAAATTGGAGGAAACGCCGGTTACGGATTTTATGATGAATCCGCAATCCGGGAAGTCAATTTGCAATTTAAACAGGCAGATTACTGGACGCAGTTGACCAACAATTATCGCACCAAAGTCCCCATTTTGGCTACCCTGACCGTGGACGGCGCGGTTTACGACAGTGTAGGGGTGCGTTTTAAAGGCCAGACTTCGTATATGGGCGTACAAACTTCGCAAAAGAAATCTTTTGCCATCGAGCTGGATTTTGTGCGCAACAAACAGGACATTGAAGGCTACGAGACCCTAAATTTCAATAACTGCTTTCTCGACCCCTCTTTCATTCGGGAGGTGATGTACCTGCGCATGGGCCGGAAGCACATTCCCGCTGCAAAAGGCAGCTATATTCACCTGACCATCAACGGGCAGGACTGGGGGCTCTATAACAACGTGCAGGGTCTGAACGGCGATTTTATTAAAGAGTGGTTCCTGACAGACAATGGCACCCGCTGGCGGGCAGAACGCACTTCCACAACGGGTCCCGGCCCTGGTGGCGGTGGCGGTTTTGGTGCGGGTACTTCTTCTCTCAATTGGTTAGGTGCAGACACTGCCTTGTACAAACCCAATTATACCCTCAAAACCACTCATAAGACTACCCCGTGGGCAGACCTTGTTAATACCTGCCGTACCCTGAATAATACCCCGGCTGCCCAGTTGGAAGATTCTTTGAAAAAGTACTTGGATATAGACCGCACCCTGTGGTTTTTGGCCACTGAAATTCTTTTTACCGACGATGACAGTTATGTGTTCAAGGGCGGCATGGACTATTACCTGTATTGGGAACCCGAAACCGGGCGCATGGTACCCATCGAATATGATGGCAATACCTGTATGGATGTGGCATTTGCAACAACATGGCCTGCTTTTTACAAGCAAACCGATACCCGTTTTGCCCTGATGAACAAAATGTTCCCCGTCCCTGCCCTGCGACAGCGGTATCTGGCCCACGTCCGCACGATTCTGGAAGAAAGTTTCCGTCCCGGCTACGCCGACAGCCTGATAGACGCTTATGCACAGATTATCCGACCCCGAGTGGAATCCGACCCCAAAAAGCTGTACACCACAGCCCAGTTCAACAGTGAAATAGCAGAACTCAAAACGTTTTTTTCGACACGCCGCAACTATTTGTTGACCAATGCAGAAGTGGCTGCGGTGCGTCCGGCCATCAATTTGGTCCAGTACCGTTCCGACAATGGCCTTTCCACGCCGCCGGGAGCGGATAAAACAGCCACTGTCACAGCGCAGGTCAGCTCTGCGGCGGGTATTTTTGCTGCATGGCTGTATTATGCCACCGGATTGGTCGGAAATTTTTCCAAAATCCAAATGTTCGACGACGGTCAGCACGGCGACGGTGTCCCCAACGACGGGGTGTACGGTGCAGACATTCCTGCCTATCCCGGCAATACCTATGTGCGCTATTACGTGGAAGCGGTGAACAATACCCCGGCTCGCACGGTGGTTTATGCACCACAGGGGGCGGAACACGATGTGTTTGTGTATCGGGTGGCTCCCGATCTTGTCAGTGCTGCCGATGTGGTGATTAATGAGCTGATGGCCTCGAATACCACTACCATGGCCGATCCTAATGGCGAATACGACGATTGGATGGAACTGTATAACAAGGGCAATGCTGCTGCCGACCTCGGTGGCTGGTTCCTCAGCGACGATCCGGCCCGACCGGATAAATGGACATTCCCGGCGGGTACAACCCTGGCTCCGGGCGCTTACCTCATCGTGTGGTGCGACGAAAACGGGATGCAGCCCGGCCTTCACGCCAACTTCAAATTGTCGGCTTCCGGAGAAACGGTCTGGCTGCGCAATCCGGCAGGCACCATTGTACAGGAAGTTGCTTTTGGTCAGCAGACTACAGATCAGGGCTATGCGCGGGTACCCAACGGCACGGGTAATTTTCGCATACAGACCCCTTCTTTTGGGGCCAATAATGAGGGGGTGTCGGTATCTCCCGATCCGGCGCAGCAGGGGGTACAATTGCGCCTCTATCCCAATCCTTCTGTAGGTCTGCTCACCATCGAAACCGGACTGCAAACGGCGCTTCCCGTCTCTGTGATTGACCTGACAGGCCGCCCTGTATGGACAGGAGAAGTAGTGCTTACCCGCACCCTCGACCTTTCCGCCCTGCCCTCCGGCCTTTACGTAGTGAAAGCAAGCCATCAGGGGGTGAAGTGGCTGTTGAATCGTTGAGCAGATTTGTGTACAGGGCATTTGTTGAATTGTTGGAGCGCCTGTTTTCGGTACCGGGTACTGACTGAATTGTTAAAGTAGGGAACCGTTAAACCGCGTATGGCGCTGTCAAGCGTTAAATAGTCCCTCCTGTTCAGCCGACCAACGATTCAACAATCCTCCACTGCTATGTTTCGTCTTTATACCCTCCTCAGTGTAGTGTTGTTGCTTTGCAAGAGCGCTGCCCTCCCTGCTCAATGTTCTGAATTTGACATTGTGATGCTACAGGCCGTTCAACGCGCCGAAACCGATAAAAAAGATACCCAAATCCTTTCTTACGGATTTGACCTGTATGCCACTGAAAAAGGCAATCGCATTTTCAACAAGTGCTGGCGTGGCAATGTCAACGGCAAAACCATTTATGAGCAAAAGATTATTTTGGAATCTTCCAACAGCAGTTACAGCTTCCTGACGCTCAACCGCGATCATTTTTTGCGTCTGCGTTCCTCCATCGAAGAGCGGAACGGCGGTGTTGGCAAAACCGAAGACCCCAACCTCTATATCGGGCGGATGTTCCGCTATCGCTTTGGGCTGCAAAGCTACGACGGGCATGAATATTATAAGGTGACCATCTCGGCAAAATAAGCCTTCAGGGGTCGGGTTGCTCCCTACATCTGTTGGTGTTCAATTTCCTCATCTTTGAGGCAGGCAAAAAATGTTTTGCAAGCAAAATGGGTTTTTGCGGCCGTTGTTCTTTGGTAAAAAAGCTTTACATTTGCCCTTCCAATCAGCAGGTACTGGTGCATATTTACTATTTATCACTGACGATTAATGAAAATTCCCTACGGCGAAAGTGATTTCAGGACTATCATAGGAGGTGGTTACTTCTCTATCAGGACAGAACCATGTTTATAGAGCAACTGGAGCGGTGGCCCTCTAAGTATCCTGTTTTTCTGCGTCCGCGTCGTTTTGGTAAGAGTTTGTTTGTCAGTACTTTACATCATTACTACGGATTAGAACACAAAGACAATTTTCAAAAATTGTTTGGCCATTTGTATATCGGGCAATCTCCGACTCTCTTAGCCAACAGTTATATGGTGTTGCGATTCGAGTTCAGTCGCATTGATACGGCTACCCAGGAAAGCACGTACCGGGGATTTTTGGCCAACGTGCTTGAGGGGGTACATCTTTTTTTGGGGGCTTACAGGAGATTTTTTAAAAAGGAAGAGATTGATTATCTGATTTCCCTGACTGCCCCCGAAGACTTAATCAAACATTTGTTCCGGGTGGTAGAGTTTAACGAAATACCACACAGGATTTATGTGCTGATAGATGAATATGACCACTTTGCCAATGAGTTATTGTCTTTTGATATGGCGCGTTTCAAGGGGGATGTGAGCAGGAATGGTTTCGTGCGCAAATTTTACGAGACCTTAAAAACTTCGGCTGGCAGTGGCATTGTGGAGCGTATTTTCATCACCGGGGTCTCTCCCGTAACCCTGGATTCGCTGACCAGCGGGTTTAATATCACCAGCAACATCACGACTAATATCCTGTTCCACAACACGATGGGTTTTACCCATGCGGAGGTGGAGGCCATGCTCCACAAAGCCAATATTCCGGCAGACCTTATTCCGGACATGATGGCCGATCTGGCCGACTGGTACAATGGATATATGTTTGCGACGACCGCCAAAGAGCGCCTTTTTAATCCGGACATGATGCTCTATTTTCTACAGCAGTATAGCATCACCCAGACCTACCCGGATGAAATGCTGGACACCAACGTCGTATCCGATTACCGCAAGGTGCGCAATATTTTCAAAATTGGCAATCTGGAAAGTCGGCGACTGCGGCTCTTGGATCAGGTGGTGACAGAGGGGCATATTGACTTTTCACTGACACAGATTTACAATTTGGAAGGGGAATTTAAGGACAGCGATTTTTTGAGTCTGCTGTTTTATATGGGCATGTTGTCGTTTGAAAAAAAAGTAGGCATTGCCTGGAGGTGTCGTGTACCCAACTACGTTATTAAAAAGCTTTACTTTGAGTATTTTACGGTGATGCAGTTGTCGCATACCCTGTACGCCACTGATACGCATTACATAGAAGAAGCCGTCAATACCTTTTTGCTGGATGGCAATCCGGAGCCTTTTTTCAAGATCATAGAGCATGTACTGACAGAACACCACTCGAACCGCGACGATCTGGTGTATAACGAAAAGCACCTGCAAACCCTGACAATTGGACTGTTTAGCCCTTACGATGCGTTTTACCTGCACAGCGAATACGAGACGGGACGCGGCTATGTGGATCTTTTTTTAGAAAGATTGCGGGACGCGGGTCTGCCCTACGACATTGCCATTGAACTGAAACATGTAAAAAAGAAAGACAGGGCAGAGGCAGAGGCGGACGCAGAGGCAGAGGCTGCAAAAAAGCAGATGGCGGCCTATATGCAGACCGCCCGTTTTGCGCGGCCCGATGTGCGCGGCTTTTATGTGGTGTTTGTAGGGCCGGAACTGTACCGGTGGGAAGAGGTCCGACAGGGAGGGTAGCTGCGCGCTTTTTAAGTATCTGATTGTTAATTCGTGTTAAGTACTGAGACAGAATTATTGATATTATCTTTTGACAGGATTGACAAGGTTTACAGGATTAAGTTATTGATAAACAAATAGTTAAAAATCCTGTAAATCCTGTAAATCCTGTCTGATAATCTTGTTTATTTCTGTCCTTGTACCTATTCCCGTTGTTTTTCCGGCTCCACGGGATCGAAGCGGAGTATCCGCCCCTCCGCGTCTTTGCCTTCGCTGCTGATATACATGCGTCCTTGCGCATCAAATGCAATGCCTTCCGGCTGGGGCAGGTGTTTCTTATCCAAATAGGTAGCGTACTTGATTTTGCCCGTTTTGGCATCCATGACTATCAGACGTTTGAGCGCCGTTGAAATGACGTAAAAGTCACCGCTAATGGGATGTACGGCAATGGCAGAGGGGCTAAAGAAATCGGGTTTTTCATGGGAAGTATAAGGAAGCAGGCGATTGACCTCGTGTGGGTTGATGCCAAAAACCGGTTCTTCGAGCAGTTCTTTTTCCATTAAATCGAAGGCCCAGACATAGCGCAGGCTGTCGCTTTTGGGGTTACCTTTGGCAACCAGCAATAAACAGCGGCGTACCGGATCGTAACACAGCCCCTCCACATCCGACACCTTTCCCAATCCCGTTTTATAAACCTCCACATTGGCTTTTTTACTGCCTTGCCAGCAGCCGATCTCATATACTGTGCCGTCGCTTTTCACAACGTACAGGCATTGCCCCACCATTTGTATATCTTCAAAGTCGCCTTTGTCTTTAAAAGTCACTACTTCCGTGATTTTTGGCTCCTGCCGCATATCCAACATATATACCTCCCCTTTTTCATCTGCGATGGTGGCAAACACGCCCTCCTGTTTAGTAAGGCTGATGCCGGATATTTCCCGAAGTCGCTGGTCGCCCAGCAAATAAATCTGAGAGGGCTGTTGGAGCCGATAGGGAATGGAATCGGAGACCACACAGGCGGTGCTCAGGAGCAGACTAAAAAAGAAGGCCATACTGACGTTGTATATTGAATGCTTGATTTGTTAGAGCATATTGGCAGTCCGGTGGTTGGTTGCTGCCCACTGCTAAACGCTGCATTGAACAGCGCTATTGCCTTGATTTTTAGAGGATTCATCCATTAGAAGGTGCAAAAAGTGCAATTGCATGTACAAAATTGGAAATAAAAGTTGAACTTTGTCTTCTTTTGCAGAAAAATATTTACAAATCAGCCGTGGATGCGCTGTACAAATGCGCATTTATGCCTTAAAAAAAGAGCATGGAACTGCTTTACTTAGAAAATCAGAATTTCAGGGTCGGCAGCACCGAGCATTATTGGTGGCTGATGTATGCAGTGTTGGGAGCGTTGTTTTGGATACAATGGGGCCGACGTGCAACCACGGAAGCGGCGAAGCGCAAAATCGGCCTTTACATGAGCTTAGTGGGGGTAGTGGTCTGGCTATACGCCTCCTGCGTCATGCTGCTGATTGGCAAAGCGCCTTTGCAATCGCTGTTGCCATTCCATTTGTGCTACTTTTTAAACCTGCTGTTCCCTGTACTTATCTGGAAAGGGCCATTGCGGTATTTCGACTGGATTTACTCCATCGTCATGGCCGGATGCCTGCAAGCCCTGTTTACCCCTGATCTGGATCAGACCGCTCCTCACTATTACAACCTGCGTTACTGGTTCGTCCATGCCGGATTAATCCATTCCATGCTCTATGTACTCGTAGTATTGGGTTTTCGGCCCACCTTTTTGGGAATTTTTAAATGTATCCTGGCCATTAATTTGTACGGCCTGCTGATTTTGCCCATCAATTATTTAGTAAATACAAATTTTTTATATATGAAAGAACCTGCTAAAGGCTCGCTGATGGACGCGCTTGGCCCCTGGCCCTACTATTTGCTCCATATTGAGTGGCTGATGGTTGTGTTTTTTACGGTGGTGTATTTGCCTTTCGCAGTGGCCCCGGCTATCAGGCGTTTAAAGGAACGCTGAGTACAGTGTGTTGATTTTTTTGATCTGATAAGGTGGTAATTTTTGGATAGTTATACTGAATATTGCCCGAATTAATTTCAGTCACCTGCCTACGCGGGTGAAGTTCTCTGCTATTTCCCTAATCAATCGCAAAACCCCACTCATTGCCTGATTTTTTTCCATTTGTCCATCGAATTGATGTCTGCACCCTTCTCCGCGGCTTCTTTGAGGGTTTTTTTGGCCCGCGCCGTATCGCCCTGCGCCAGTTGAGAGGTCACCAAAATCTCCAGAGCAGGGATGTTGACGGGGTCTGATTTTATGACTTTGGCCGCATACTGCTCGGCACGGGCGCGATTGCCGGTGGCCAGATTGGCTTTGGCCGCCTCTAAGTTGGCCTTGCGGTCGGCGGGTCGGCTATTGGCCTTCAACTCGCTTGCCTGACGAATTTTTTGCCAGCGCAGCAGGCTGTCCTGCACTTCCCGGTGCTTTTGTTCAGTCCACTGGTCTTCCTTTACCTGTGTCTGATACGCCTTCAAATCTGCCTGTGCCTGAGCCGGCTGCCCGGAACGGACCGCGCTCTCTATGCGCGTTTTGAGCAGGTCGGGCGAAGCCGTTTTGAGCGAAGGAGCCGCTGCCTGCAGGTCGTCAGTGGCTTTTTTATATCTTTTTTGGGCATAATAAAGAGCACCCCGCTTCAGATAAGCTTCCTGATTGGCCGGGTCTTTCTCCAATATTTCTGTATAAGTTTCCAGTGCCATAGTGGTGTCGCCCCGGCGCAGAAAGTTTTCGGCCTGTAGCAGCTGCATATCTGCGGGCGGCAAGCCGGGAGCTGCGGATGCCACCCCGCCGTTGGCAGCAGGACCGGCCATTTTCAGGCTGTTTTGCCAAAATTGGGCAGCCACCGGAGCGCGAACGTGGTTGGCCAGAACAGCATAGAGATAGCGGGTGGCAGCCGTCAGGTCTTCTGTCAGGTGGTCTTTGGTACGAATGCGGTTGTCCTGATACAATTTCTTTTGTTGTTCCATGTCCAGCAGGCGGCTCAATACGGTGTCGCCAATGCCCGCTGCTGCATTTTCGGCTCCGGCTGTAACAGTACTCAGGGTGGTATCGCCAATGGAAAGCCCCAATTCGTCGTCCATCAGTTTATAGCGCACGTCTAAAGTATAAGTGGTGTCCGTAATCTGCCGGATTTTCCCCCAAACCACCATTTGCACTCCGCAATCCCGGCCCAACTGCTCTGCTTTACTGAAACTCGGATAGGTCGTTTCTGTAATGTCGTGTTTGCCCACCAAAGCTTCTGCCTGCTTTTGCAGGGCGGGGGTGTTGCCAAACAGGACATTCAGCCCGTCAGCAATCTCCACAGCCGGTGTACTGGTTTTTTTAATGCCGGTTTGCAGAAAAGGCAGGACCATCACCCGGTATCTGGAGGCAGCGTTGTAGCGCGGGCACGGGTCGGCTTTCAGAAAATACCACACTGCCCCTGCAATGGCCAAAGCCACTGCACCGCCCATGATATAATAATACAATTTTCGATTGGTAGAAGGCTCCGTGCCATCCTCTTCTTCCAATACATCAGCAGCGGTGGTACCCGTTTTTTGTGCCTTTTTAATGCGCTCCAAAACGGTCACAATATTATTGGTAATCCGATTGCGTGTCAGCCGTTCGTCTTCTGCACTGATTACGCCCCGTATCTGCTGCGATTTGAGGTTGTAATAGTCCGCCTGATTGATGCGTACATCCTGTTCAAAGTCTGCCCAGCGGGCATCGCCACGTACAAACTGCATCAGCTGCTCTATGGCTGTTTCCAGCTCGCCTGCACTAATAAGGGATTCTATTTCAGTAACCATAAATAATTTGCGAATGTGGTATTCCCGTCGGGCGGGATAGATGCTGCCAATGGAATAATTTGGGGGACAGGCCGGATATAACGGGACATTTTCCGTATGCCACCCATGCACACATTCATTAAAACGCCCGCAAGGTGGAAAAAATGCCTGACACGATGTTACAATTTATTTAAAATTTTGTTCACGCTTGGACAGATGATGTCCCTTCGTATCTTTACGCGGCAAAATGGCGGGATTTGTGTCATCCAGAGCAATCCCGGACTGGCATATCATCTTAGTTGTTATACATGGAAAGAATCAGCGTCTTCGATATTTTTAAAATTGGCATTGGCCCTTCGAGTTCTCATACTATGGGTCCGTGGCGGGCTGCGCAGCGTTTTGTGCAACATTTGCACACACAGGGCCACTTCGATCAGGTTTTGGGCCTGCGGGTGGAGTTGTACGGTTCGCTGGCTAAAACCGGCAAAGGACACGGCACCGATCTGGCCGTTTTACTCGGCCTGGACGGACACGACCCCGTTACCATTCCTGTTGACCACGTTCAGGCGGCCTTTGAGCGCATCCATCGCGAAAAAAATGTTCACTTAGGGGGGCTGAACACCCTGCCTTTTGATCCCGACAGCGATCTGGTTTTTCATTACAACGAATCTTTGCCTTTTCACGCCAACGGGCTGGCTTTCAGCGCCTTTTTTGCCGATGGCAGCGGCGATCAGCAGTTTTATTACTCAGTGGGCGGTGGTTTTGTGGTACAGGCAGGGGACACAGGGCAGTCTGCCCATATCCTTTTGCCCCATCCCATAGACCGGGGAGAAGAATTGGAACACTGGTGTCGGCAGGGCAATCGGCCCATCTGGCAGGTGGTATTGGAAAACGAACGGGCATGGCGCAGCGATGCGGAAATCCGCACGGGCCTGCTGAACATCTGGCAGGTGATGAAACAGTGCATTTTTCAAGGGGCACACACTGACGGGATTCTGCCGGGCGGCTTGGGCGTGTCGCGGCGGGCTTTCAAACTGAATGACAAATTGCTGGGGGGCCGCAGCTGCCAAACGGCCGAAGAATGGATTTATCATATTCGGCGCAATGCGCGCACGTTTCAGGAGGTCAATAAATGGATCAGCTGCTTTGCGCTGGCGGTTAACGAAGAGAACGCGGCCTTTGGCCGCGTGGTCACGGCCCCGACCAATGGTGCAGCGGGGGTCATACCCGCTGTACTGATGTATCATGTGTGTTTCAGCGATACTTTTGCAGGCGATGAAGACATTGTGCGGTTCCTGCTCTGTGCCGGCGAAGTCGGGAGTTTGTTTAAAAAGGGTGCCACCATTTCGGCTGCCATGGGCGGCTGTCAGGCGGAGATCGGCGTGTCTTCGGCAATGGCCGCAGCAGCACTGACCGAATGCCTCGGCGGTTCTTACGCCCAGGCCATGATGGCTGCTGAAATTGCCATGGAACATCACCTCGGCATGACCTGCGACCCGATTGGCGGTTTGGTGCAGGTACCCTGTATAGAGCGCAACACCATGGGGGCCATTAAGGCCATAACTGCTTCGCAAATTGCCCTCGAAAGCGATCCCTCCAAAGCCAAAGTAACTTTGGATGCTGTGATTAAAACCATGAAAGACACTGCCGACGATATGCACCACAAGTACAAAGAAACCGCCGATGGGGGTCTGGCAGTGAACATTCCGGTGAATATTGTGGAATGCTGAAAAAGCCGGTCCCTGCTGTATGTGTTTTCTTTGTGTCGCCTTGTTATGGGATTTTTTCACCAAATAAGTCCATACCTATATCGCGGCGATAATATTTACCCTGAAAATCAACGATTTGGGCATTGGTTTCGGATCGGTTCATGGCTTTGAGGAGGTCCTTGTTGAGGGCTGTCATGGCCAGTACACGCCCTCCGTCTGTAACCAAATTTCCGTTGCGCATGCGTGTACCTCCGTGAAACACCAGTCCTTTTCGGATATATTCCAGTCCGGTGATGGTTTTGCCTTTTTTATAGTCTTCCGGATAGCCCCCGCTTACCAGGAATGTGGTTGCAGCAAAGCGTTTGTCAATAAGCAGGCGCGCCCGATGCAGGCTGCCGTCTGCACAATGGGCCAGCAGGATCAGCAAGTCGCTCTTCAACCGGGGTAACACCACCTCGGTTTCGGGGTCGCCCATGCGGCAATTGTACTCAATCACGTAGGGTTCTCCTTTTACGACCATAAGACCGAAGAAAATAAAACCTTTGTACGGAATGTATTCCAATTTTAAGCCTGCAATGGTCGGCTCAATGATGCGGCTCCTGACTTTCTCCATCAAATCGGCATCGACAAAAGGTACCGGGCTGATGGCTCCCATCCCGCCGGTATTGAGGCCCGTATTGCCTTCACCCACCCGTTTGTAGTCTTTAGCCTCCGGCAACAGCTTCCAGTGTTGGCCGTCGGTTAGTACAAATACACTGAACTCCATGCCTTTCAGAAACTCCTCGACCACCATTTTGTCTCCGGCAGTGCCAAATTTTCCGCCCAACATGGCTTCTGTTTCCTGTACTGCTTCGGCGTGGGTGTTGCAGATGATCACCCCTTTGCCGGCTGCCAGCCCGTCGGCTTTTAACACAACGGGCAGGGAGTGTTGTTGCACATATTCTACGGCCTCCTTTAGCTCAGAACGGTCAAACTCCCGATACGTCGCTGTCGGAATGCCATGTCGCCGCATGAATTGCTTGGCCCAGGCTTTGCTGCCCTCCAAAGCGGCTCCCGCTGCCGAAGGGCCAATCACTGGAATGCTTCTCAACAGGGGATCGGCCTGAAAATAGTCCCAAATGCCCCGGACTAAGGGTTCCTCGGGGCCGACGATTACCATACCCACCTGCTGCTGCAATACGAAACGGCTGATGCCCTCAAAATCGGTGACAGAAAGTGCCACATTGGTGCCACAAAGGGCTGTACCGGCGTTGCCGGGTGCTATGGAAAGGCGGGTGCAATATTTGCTTTTGCCAAGTTTCCAGGCAAACGCATGTTCGCGCCCGCCTGAACCAAGTAGGAGAATATGCAAAATAATTGTTAATTATTAATGGTTAATTATTAATTATGGGTGGTCAGAAAGGAGGCGCTTAAATGAAGGGGCAAAGGTATGTATATATTCCAAGTTGGCAAACCGATGCTGTACTTTTGAAAAAGATAGCATTTTATTTGCCGCCTGCCGTTTGGAGCAAACAATTCATTTGTGTTATCTTTGCATTTTTAAATCAAAATCCTATGCGGAGCTTCTACTTGCGTCTTTTTCGCGCTGCTTTTTGGCGGCTAAACACCCCTGTTCACCCTTCCCGCCGTGCTTTTCTGCACATTGCTTTACGGGCAGGCAGCGTGGCCGCCTTATCGCCCCGTGCCTTGTCGGGAGCTGCCCTGCACGGCGCTGCGCCCTCGGTTGCCATCGTCGGGGCCGGATTGGGGGGCCTCACCACCGCCTGGTACCTGCGCCAAAAAGGCGTGGCTGCTGTGGTGTATGAAGCCAGCCATCGGCCCGGCGGACGCACCCTGACCATGCGCAATATTTTTGGCCCCGGTCTCGCAGTGGACCTCGGTGGCGAATTTATAGACACCTGGCACACGGACATCATCCAATTGGCGGCTGCCCTCGATGTGCCGCTGCCCGATACCCGCCAGACCGGACAGTCCCAAAAAGAAATCCGTTTTTACGGGGGCCAAAAAATCACGGAAAGCGACTTGGAAAATGCCCTGCGGCCTTTTTTACCCGCCTTTCAAAAGGACATGGAGCGCATCCCGGACGATATTTCGTACAAAAACATGGGGGGCTGTGCCGACCTCGATCAAATTTCCATTGCCGACTGGCTGCGTAACGCGGGCATTTCCGGCTGGCTGTACGATTTTTTGTGGAATGCCTTTACCCTGGAATACGGCATGGATGCGGACCAGCAAAGCGCCCTCAATATGCTGACGGTGCTGCACCTGCCCGAACAGGCAGACGACAGCATCATCGGTGGCGAAGGCAGCGAAGTGCTGCGCATACAGGGCGGTGCCCAGACCCTCAGCGAGCGCCTGACAGAGCGCCTGCCCGCCGATACCGTCCGCTATCAGCATCCCCTGACCGGCATACAAACAGGCCCGACCGGGGGCTACCGCCTGACCTTCGACGGCGTGGCCGACCCCGTACAGGCGGATCGGGTGGTTTTGGCCATTCCATTTACCAAGTTGCGCGAAGTCCGCTTAGACATTCCCCTGACCAAACCCAAACAGCAGGCCATTGCGGAATTGGGCTACGGCAACAGCACCAAATTGGCGCTTGGTTTCAAAAAGCGCCGCTGGAACGCGCAGGGCTATTCCGGGGCGGTGTCTTCCGACCTGCCCCATGTGCAATGCGGCTGGGACGGCTCGGCTACCCAACCCGGCGAAGCAGGCGTGTGGACCCTTTTTGGCGGCGGCAAATTCAGTGAAGAAGTACTCAAAGGCGACATTGAAGCTTACACCCGCCAGTGTTTACAGGGCCTGAACCGGTTGTTTCCCGGCCTTAAAAAACGCTACAACGGTACCTCCCAACTGTGGCCCTGGCCCTCCTACGAGTGGTCGAAAGCCGCGTACTCGTGTTGGAAAACCGGACAATGGACGGCCTTTGCAGGGGCAGAGGGCGAACCCGAAGGAAACGTGTTTTTTGCAGGCGAACACTGTTCGGTCGAATTTCAGGGCTTTATGAACGGTGCTGTGGAATCGGGCCGAAAAGCAGCCGAAGCAGTATATAGCTCCCTGTAAACCCCGCGCTGTGATACAGCCAACGCAGGAAGTGCCGCAACCACGAAGCAGGCGGACGGCTTTGTCGGCGCAACTGTCGTCCTGCCTGCTGCATTCGGAAACGCCGGTGCGTGAAGCGGTGCAAAAGGCGGTAGAAAGCAGGCGAATAGGTAGAACGGTACATCAGGGCCAGATCGTCGGAGTCCTTCCAGTTGGCCTGGCTGCCGATGGAAGCGCACACTTTTTCGTAAAAAACCGTACCCGGCAACGGGTAACTCACCGAAATGCCCACATCGTCGGGTTGTAACTCGTCCAAAAGGTGCAACGTAGCTGCAATATCCGTTTTAGTTTCGCCCAAATAGCCGTATTGCAGAAAAAAGCACACCTGTACGCCTTTTGCGCGCAACAGACGGGTAGCGGTGCCGATCTGTGCCACCGTGATGCCTTTATCCATGGCATCTAATATTTTCTGAGAACCGCTTTCGGCCCCCATCCACACCTGCTCTACCCCGGAATCTACCAGCGCCTGTATGGTGTCGGCCTGAAGCAGCAGGTCGGCACGGCTTTGTATTTTGTAGCGAAAAGAAAGCCCCTGCGTCTGCACTAAGTCGCGGAAACGCTGTACCCAGCCGGGTTTGAGGCCAAAAATATCGTCGGCCATCCAAAAATGGGTGGCTCCGTACTGTTGCATCAGTCGGGCGATTTCCGCCACCACTCGTTCCGGGCTGCGGGCATTGTAGCGGTTGCCATAAATCGGTTTGGCGCACCAGTTGCATTTATAAGGACAGCCTCTGGTGGTGGCGATGTTGAGCGAAAAATAGCCGTGTGCCTGTATCCATATTTGACGGTACGCCGCCATATCCACCAAGTCCCAGGCGGGATCGGGCAGGGTATCCAGATCGCGGAGTACCTGTGCCTTTTTTGTACCCGCATCCGGCAGTGCCTCTTTTGTATAAACAGGGTAGGTCAGGGTCTCCAAAAGAGGAGGCAGAACAGCCCCGCCGCCGGGTATCTGTTCCAAAGCCATCAGCAAAGCCCGCAGGGCAGCCTCGCCTTCGCCGGGCAGCACAAAATCGGCCCCTTTTCCTGTGTACAAAGCAGCATGGTCGGTGCTGTCGCTGCTATTGACAAGGACCGTGCAGCCGGCCGCTTTGGCAAAAGCGATTAGTTCGAAGGCCGCCTCTCGCATCCGCGTCAGGCACATTTTGGTCAGATAGTTAAACCCGTCGTCGTAAAGGACTACATACTTCGGTCGGTAGCGCTCCAAAAATGGCAGCATTTCCGCAGGGCTTCTGGCCAATCCCGCATCGAAAAGGGCCGTCTCCATGCCACATTCCCGCACTACTGCCGCTGCCACTAAGGTGCCGTAGGGCGGGTAGGGCATTTGGTTTTGCCACTGTTTGGCATCCAACCGGTAGAAATAGCTGTGTGTAAAAAGAACCATGCAGACTGCAAAGATACAAAACTGTGGATAATTTTCCCCATTTTGGATGGCATGGAGATTTAGTTATTTTCTATAAGGGGGCTTTATACCCCGTCAGCCATGTTTGCTAATCCTTTTACACGTCAGTCAGCCATGAAATTTTTACTTTTACTTCCCGTGGTACTCATGGGCATTTACCACATAGTCAGCCCAAAGGCAGCCCTTAAGCCGCGCACTTGCGGCAATGCACCCTACGTCGCTGTTCAACAGGACACTTCTTATGTCAGCACGCCGGTTATTATCCCGCAGCAACTGCTACAGGACAAAATCAACAACGCCCTGCGCAAAGACATCATTCGAGACGAAGATTTTGAAAACGTCAACAAAGTCGGCAAAAAAGACCGCATGAAACTGTGGGTCAACCGTTTGGACGATATTAAAATCACCTGGAACAATCAGGTGGCTACCTGCAATGTCCCTTTGCAGGTGATGCTGAAAAAGCAACTGATCGGGCAAAAACTTGTGCCGCTCAATCTCAATCTCGATTTCGATATGGACCTGACGTTTGATGTCGCTTTCGATATAGACAGCGATTGGCGCTTAGTGACTACTACCACTTTCCGCTCCTTTCAGTGGCTGAAAACGCCTGCTCTTCTGGGAGGCACCATCAACGTAAAAGATATGGTGGAAAAGCGCCTGTTGAAGCAAATGCCGGAAATAGAAACCGCCATAGACGAGCAGATATACGACAAAGTGCGTTTGGACAACGCCATTGGCCGCATTTGGCAAAAGTTGCAAAAACCCATCGCCCTCAACAAACAAAAGCGCTTATTATGGCTGCAATTTCAGCCCGTCCGCTTCGAAATCGGTAAAATCAGTACTAATAATAAAGACCTGCTGATTCAAAGTCGCGTGGTTACCTTCATGCAGACCCTCGTTGGCAAAGAACCGGAATACGATGTCAATAAAGTATTGCCCCCCTTGCAGCGCGTTAAGTCCCTGCCCGACACTGCCTACATTCACCTGATTGCTGAATTGCCTTACTCCGATCTCAACGAAGTGCTGGCCGACCAATTGGCCGGTAAGACCTTCAATATCAAAGGACAAAAAGTAAAAGTGCGCGAAGCCAACGTGTTCGGATGTGGCGACCAATTGGTGGCCCGCCTGCGCACACGCGGCGCTTACAAAGGCGACCTCTACATTCATGGCAAGCCGGAATACCAGCGCGACTCGCAGTTGGTGATTCGCAATTTCGACTTTGAAATGGAAACCGAAGAAGCCCTGCTGAATGGAGCCGACTGGCTGTTGCACAGCACGTTCCAAAACGAAATTCAGGATATGCTGGCCCTGCCCCTGAAAGACAAAATTGCCCAATTGCCCAAAAAGATCGTAGAAGGCATTGAAAAGGGCAAAGCCGGTAAAAAACTCGACCTTGATATTGAACAGTGGAACTTCGAACCCCAACAAATCTGGGTACAGGATGACCACCTCAAAGTTTCCCTCATGGCCTTTGCGCAGGTGCGCTTAGAACTCGAAAAACTTTAATAAAACAATTGCTTCTTCATCCTTTCATTCCTTACTTGCATCCTTTCATGATCCGCTTATTTTCTTTGTTTCTGTTGCTTATCCTGCTCGGAAACCACCCTGCCCCCGTGTATGGTCAGATGAACAACGAACTGTTCCGCCTCGTCGCTGACGAATACAGCGCCCTGACTGTGCGTACCGGCCTGCTGCAAACGGCCCAAAAAGAAATTCTCTTTTCCACATTCATCATCAAAAGCGATGAAATCGGCCACGCCAAACTCCAACACCTGATTGATGCCGTTAAAAGGGGAGTCCGGGTAAAAGTCATTTTAGACGATCTGGGCAATAAAGTCCCCACTGATATCCTGTTGTACGCATTGTCGCAGGGCGTAGAAATCAAAATTTTTAACAAGAGAAATTGGTTCAAACCCACAACTGTCATCCGCAGAATGCACGGCAAAATGCTCATCACCGACAGCACGTACCTGCTGATAGGCGGCCGCAATGTGGACAATGAATACTTCCGCATGGATTCCGTGAGTAATTTCTTAGACCGCGAGGTCTTGGTCAAAGGCGAAAGGGCCGTCAGCGATGCCCGTCAGCACTTCATGGCGATGTGGGAACACGAAAAACTCTGTAAACCCCTTACCGGAACCCTGTCCGCAGAAGCCGCCGCACAGGCACAGGAAATGCTGAAGAAATCGGTGGGTCTGGTAGCACAGGAATTGCCCAAATTGCGCGCCGTGCGCGCCGCCGATACCGTGCGCACAGCGGATGCCAACCGCCCTCCGCTCAACCACCCTAATTTCATTCACGCCAATTTCACCGTTCTGCAGGGAGGGGAAGTGAAGCGCTCCAACCGAAACGACCTGCGGGTCACTAAGGAACTTATTGACTTGGTCGCCACTGCCGACAGCACGCTCGACATAGAAGCCGCCTACTTTCTGCCCACCCGCAAATGGCGCAAGGCCCTGCGGGCTGCCCACGAGCGCGGGGTCAGAATCCGCGTCATCACCAACTCGGAAGGCTCCAACGACGTGTCGCTGTTGCAGGCCGTGTACAGCAATCGGCGCAAGCGCTACGAGCGCCTCGGTGTGGAACTGTACGAATACTGCGGACAGCGCATGGTGCATTTGAAAAATATGACCATAGACCGCGAAATAGCCATCATCGGCAGTTATAACTTAGAGCGCAAATCCGAAAAACTCAATACCGAAGTAGCCACCTGGGTGACCGATCCGGTCATCGCGGGCCGTCAGACCGCCCTTTTTGAAAAATACCTGCTGAAATGCAAGCGGCCCAACGGCAAATGCCCTCCGACCGCTACGCCTACCGAGATTCAGCAGCACCGGGAGCGCAAGGTAAAGCGCCTGCGCTGGACGCTGGCTCCACTGGCGGGCTGGCTGTTTTAAGATTCAAAGCACCGGCTGCCAGGGGCCTGCCTGTCGGGCAGGCCTTTTTTGAGGCTGCTTCAGCCCAGGTTATGCACCAGTGTGGCATCATACAGCAACAGCCGGTTACAGGCCAGGCGCGGTATGTAGATCGCTTTGGCAACCTGTACGGGCAGGCAGACATCACCCTGCCTCCCAACGCAGTGGTGGATGATTGTGGGCCAAATTCTGATTTTCAGGTATGTTTCGTCCCTGTTAC
>WBZP01000433.1_pt1 | contig 57318 bp, 44 predicted proteins | sample 5204301 | NCBI WGS metagenome assembly WBZP01 (sample SAMN12412401, study PRJNA552823) | activated sludge metagenome | isolation source: activated sludge from nitrification reactor of wastewater treatment plant... | place: USA: Pennsylvania | collected 2017
CAATCGGGCTGGCGGGGCATCGGGTGTTCCTTTCTTGGTCGTCTAGGCAACGCCAAGGATACACCCGACCCCGCTCCTCAAGCGGTGGCCCTTTCCCAAAGTACAGAAGCTATGTTACACCGTCCACGGCACTGCAGTACCACACTAAGAGACGGATACCTGCTGCATGGCATACCGGAGGCATGACACATTAGTGCTATGCAAGTCGGCTACGTCAACTTTGATCTCAGGTGGGCATGTCTTTTGGGCCGTGCACCCCCAGCGGCCGTGAGGAAACTGAGCGAACTTTGGCTGGTCTTGGGGAGAATTCGCAAATAGTAAACGGTTGCAGGATGGTCGGATGCTGATTTCAGAAATGTAATGACCGCCGGAGTTACATTCACTGTATTTTTGTACGGAACTGATAAACTAAACCCAACGGCAAGAGCGTTTCTGGATATACTTCTCGACCTTTACCAATGAATACTATCAACTTCACCCTTCGTAATCTTGCTTTTACAGCGGTACATGATCAAATCGATTATATTGTTATAGGGGGGAACCATGAGTGCAGCTGATTTTAAGATGATACTATTCTCAATACCCTTCCTGGTAATACTCTACTTAGCCATATATTTTCCGCTAAGAATGTTGAGCGGTGAAAATTTTGCTTATAAACTCACATTGAAACAAATTTCTGTTATTATGATTCCAACCATTATTTCTAATTTGCTTTTTCTTTCCCCGCTATCTCGGTTTCTTATCGAATTACTTCCAAATTTATCTTCTGCAAGTAGTGAGGGAATTGCGCAATTACTACTTATTAGTATTGGTTTGCCTATATGGGCGTTTATTATTTGGCGGCTGGCGCACGTGAACAAGTAGCCGTATCTGCCGGGTGATCTATCTGGTTGATCCGACTGGCTACACCAGATTACACGCGGATCAACCGCGCGCTTCGGCCAATTGTGTTCTATGAGCGCCAACGACGCGCGCAACCGCGCTTGCGCACTCTTTGATAATTATGAGTACTTTGATTAAGCTATGCCCTGGCTGAGTATGCAATATACGCCTTTCAAATCTCACAACTACACAGGTTACTATCGTAATGAGGGTATTTGTAAACCTAGGTACACTCCAGCATAGCTACTCAGGGGATTAACCAATGTTGCAGGGTGGCGCTACCTCTTCACCCCGCTGGGAAACCACGCTGGTTCCCCGGCGTCGTCGGCAACGGACGCTGGTAGCAAGTGCATCGCCCGTGGTCATGCCGTGCGACGGACACATAAGTCAGTACAGCTTTTGTGTGCGGAAGCCCCTGTCGGATATTGCCAGCGGTCAGCACCACGGAGGCATGGCACGCCGACGCTGTTGGGGCGACTACATCATATTCGGGACGATAAGCCCCGACCGGGGTGCTGGGGTGGGAACCCCAGCGGCCCTGCGGCCTGAGCAACCGGGCTTGAACTGTGTGGGTGTTTTGTAATGGCAACCTGCCCCAGACCACGCTGGGCTTCACCGTCCAGCGGCGCGATGGCACCGGCTTACTGGACTACCACGCCCGGATGTACGACCCGGTGCTGGCACGGTTTGTCAGCGCCGATAGTTGTGGTGCCGGGCAGCGCCGCTGGCCGCCTCGACGGCATTGCCCTGAAACCGCTAACCGTGGACTTATGTAAATGTGCAACAAGTGCAGAGTTTCGTGCTACTTATCCTGCGAAGAGCTCAAATACGGTCAGCAACATTAAGACAAGCAGTGCCACCACAAGCGTGCCAACCAGCCATGATGTTGTTTTATTCCAGCGAATATGAGATAGATCAGCCTGTCCTAGAGGCATAAGAGCTATCACAAAAATGTTAAATGGGAGCATCGTTCGGCCAAGGACAGAAAGGCCTCGGGCGGTTTGCGGTGCCAGCCCAATCGCATCGTGTTCCACCACAAGATTCATCACAATAAGACCGATGGCATAGTACAGTATCACCACAAGATCCAATATACGTAACCAGAGCGGTTTCTGCGTGCGAGTGAACAACAGATACGCTGCCCATCCTACAAGTAAGCCAGCCAGCACAATACTTACGCCAAGCGTTACATAGGCTGGAACGCGACCGCGCAGCCCAGGGAACAGCAAAACGGTGTTGCCGATGAAGAGCAACCCTGCTATGCCCAAAACCATTTGCCCTGGCACTCGCCGAGGCTGATGCCATAGCTGCACAACGCCATTGATAATCATCATTCCACTGACGGTAACACCCGAGGCGAGCAGCAGCCATAACCCAGCAACCAGCCATTGAACGGTGTAATTCATACGGAAGAGCAGCAGGAACAGAATAATCGGTGCAGCGAGCGCCAGGGCTGCCCAGGCGAGCGCAAACACGACGAATAGCCATTGCTGAACGTTTCGTAGCACAGGGGGTGTGTCAATCGAAGGTTCACCGAGCCAATGATCGCTAGACATTCGGCGTTGTAAATCGCGTACGACCTGCGGGCTAATGCGTGGGCGATATGGTGTCATAGCAATTCTTCTTTGTTACAAAATGAAATGTTCGGTTGCTATTTCCAGTATACCATGCATAGCATAGCCTAACTGTATCGCCAAACGTTACGCTCAAGAAAACGTCGAAAGCACATCAACGCGTTTCGCGATGCGTGCCTGTAATGGCGCAATATTGCACGAAAGCAGTGTTGGCACGCGCCATTGTCCAACACAATCGGATTGTCGGCCGCGGCTCATGTCATACCCAAGCTGGGGCCACAATTCAGGCAGTATAAGTAAACCCGCGCCTAAAAGCACGCGCCCAGCAAATGATGCGCTACGATTACCAACCATAAATGCTTGCAGGCGCAATTCACCAATCACATTGGTATCGTAATCTAGCAGTGTATGAAAGGCGTCGTGCGCTTCGTAATTGGTCAAAAAATCACTAAAGCGGCGTGCACCTAAAAAGGTAGCTAGCTCAGCCCCCCAAGTACTCGGTGGAAAGTGCCGTAATTCCTCAAGTGAATGCTGCCACGCTGACCGTGGGCGAAATGTGTTGAGAAGCGGGACCGCGCGAATAATCATCCACTTTAAAAGTTGCGTGCGTTTCTGCCGCGCACAAGTTATCATTGGCATGTTGTTGCTCCTTGGCTCACATAGCTTTTCAATACGAGATACTTGTATTCAAGTATATTGAGCCAGGGCCTACTCGCCGAGCACTTGAGTGCGTATAACTGCGATGTTCAAAACGACCAACCCGCAAGCCCACGTAATCCTCATCCATGGTTTGGGCCGCCGCGCCAGTTCACTACGGCGCGTAGCCGCCCGATTGCAAGCGCAAGGGTATGCGGTAACCAGCTGGGGCTATGCGAGCCGTACCTACACCCTCGATAGACTGGCCCGGCAGCTCGCAGTCATCGTTGGTGAAATCGTACAGGTCGGCCAACCAATCCATTGCGTTACCCACAGTATGGGCGCACTCGTGCTGCGCCGCTGCCTGGCGCAAACATCGCTGCCCCAGCTTGGCAGAATCGCGATGTTGGCACCGCCGAATAACGGCTCGCAGCTTGCGCGCCACCTGCTGCACTGCCCCTTTGCCAGGCACGCGCTTGGGCCAGCTGGGTGCGCGCTGGCCGACAGCACAGCCATCGCTGCGACGTGCGCCATTCCCCACACCCCGGTGATGGTGATTGCAGGTACCCGCGCGACTGATCTGCGCAACCCGGCGGCATTACTCGGCACGCGCGTGCTCGAGCCGCCGCATGATGGCACGGTAATGGTGCGCGAAACACTTCTGCCGCGCATGAATCGCTTTATCGAAGTAGATGCCTGCCACACCTGGATAATGAACCACCCGCAAACCCTCGACGCAATATCTACTTTTCTGGCCGAGTAATGCCCAATCGGGGTTACGCGGCTGAGTTATTCCATCAATACAGAACATTCAATACAGAACATTCCCCCGCCGCACCCCATAAAACGCGTCGTTCCAGCGACAGCAGAAAGCCAGGGTTAGATATTTTAGCTAACGGAACGATTAGGGGCAGCAGCAAAACCATATAATCATACGTTCATTAGCCAAACTATCGCTGGACACGGCGCGATAATGTAGCCCTAAGCTTTCGCGTAAATAAATGCCCCTTGTATAATTGACGATTACCCTGATTTCATACAGCCCAAGATTAGCGGTTTATGCAATATATACAAAGATGCTAAATTCATATTTATACGTTGTAACCGTGGTGCGATTGAAAGGAAGCGCATATACTTCAGCTACCCAGGTTTAACTTTCGTTAATTGCGTGCAATGAAGCGGCGCCGGATTGATCGATGGGCGATCGAGCCGGCGTTGCTGTGTTATGCGAAGAGGGTTGCGATGCACGAGACGTTGACTATGCTCCTGCCACTGGCCGGTATTCTGGTTGGTGCCAAGATCGCCGCCCAGATCAGCCATCGGCTGGGTATGCCTGCGGTGTTTGGCGAGCTATTACTAGGCCTCATTCTCGGCCCTTCGCTCCTCGGCTGGCTGGCCCCGAACGAAACGCTACAGCTTTTAGCCGATATTGGCGTCATCCTATTGATGTTCATGGCGGGGCTTGAAACCGACACCGCAGCCCTACGCCAGGCCGGGAAAGCCTCAACGCTCACAGCAATTGGCGGCGTCGTGCTCCCCCTGCTCGCGGGCCTGGCGGTTGGCGAGGCGTTTGGCCTTGAATGGCACCACGCCTTATTCCTCGGCGCGGTACTCACGGCTACCAGTGTGAGCATTTCAGCCCAGACATTACGCGAGCTGGGGCGGCTACGCTCGCGCGAAGGCTCAACGATTCTGGGTGCGGCGATTATCGATGATGTACTCGGCGTGCTGGTATTTGCGCTTGTGATGAGCCTTTCGGGTGAAGGCAATATTTACTGGACGCTGGGCAAGATGCTGCTGTTCTTCCCGGTAGCCTGGTTCATTGGCGATAAAGTTGTGCCGGTGCTCGTGCGCTGGGAGCGCCATTTGCATCACCGCGAGGCCAGCTTGGCGTTACTGCTTGGGCTTGTGCTGGTGTATTCCTGGGCCGCCGAGGCATTGGGCAGCGTTGCGACGATTACTGGCGCGTACCTGCTGGGTGTTGTGGTTGCCCGCCACGCCGATGAGGGGCATATCGTCCACGATGGTACTGCATCGCTCGGCTATGGCTTCTTCATCCCGGTATTCTTCATTAATATTGGCTTGCAGGCCCAGGCGGCTGGCCTGATTGCGGCACCAACGCTCACGATTGTCCTGGTGGTACTGGCAGTGCTTACTAAGATTGTCGGCGGTGGGTTGGGCGCGCGGCTCGGCGGCTTCAGCAATCGCGCTTCATTCCAGATCGGCGTGGGCATGATCTCACGCGGCGAAGTTGCGCTGGTGATTGCCGGGGCCGGGTTAGCCAACGGTTTGCTCACGGCCAATCTGTTCTCGGTGCTGGTGGTTGTGACATTAGCAACAACCCTGGTCACACCGCCGCTATTGCGACTAGCCTTTGGCGGCAAAGCCACAACTGAACCCGCCACCGAAGCGGCACCGCAGCTGCTCACCGAAGGTGCTGCCGACTAACAATTTCTTGTGAAATGCCAGTCTGGCTGTTCGCTCATACTTGCGACGGTTGCGGAAGGAGGTTCTCACACGAACATACTACTCAGCGGTCGGGCCACCGCTCCCCCATCCACGTTCGATGGGCGGCCATGGAGCCAAAGGGTCGCCGTACAGAGGCGCGCCGTTCGACACGATAGCAAAGTGATGTGCATATCTGTTGAGCCGGACGCCGCACCAAACCTACGACGAGGTTAAAGAAACCAAGAAAGGATCTTCGTTCGATGAATGACCAACTACAGCTTCTGACAACCGCAGCAAACATCCTCTGGCTGATTCTTGCGGGCTTCCTTGTGTTTTTTATGCAGGCAGGTTTTGCGCTGGTCGAAACCGGGTTTACTCGCGCCAAAAACGTCGCCCATACCATGCTTATGAATATGATGGTGTTCTGTATTGGTGCGATTGGCTACTGGATTTGTGGCTTCGCATTTCAGTTTGGCGCGCTGAACAAGGCCTACCCCGAAGTAAGCACTCCTGGCGCAATTGCTGGGCCGTGGGCCTTCTCGCCGCTCACCCTGGGTGCCTGGGGTGATAGCCTGAGCAGTGGCTTGCGCCTGGGCGAGCAGTTTGGTGTACTTGGTACCACCGGCTTTTTCCTACAGGGCATTGGCCTCAGCGCCGCCGGTATCTTCGCATTCTTCCTATTCCAGATGGTCTTCATGGACACCGCCGCCACGATCCCGACCGGCTCGGGCGCTGAGCGCATCAAATTCTCGGGCTTCGTAATCATGAGCTTCTGGGTCAGCATGATCATCTACCCCATTGCCGGTAACTGGGTATGGGGCGGTGGCTGGCTGGCTAATCTGGGCCGCTCGCTGGGCCTGGGCAATGGTGCTGTCGATTTTGCTGGCTCGGGCGTCGTACACATGACTGGTGGCGCGGTTGGTCTGGCGATTGCGATGGTGATTGGCCCGCGCATCGGCAAATTCAACAAAGATGGCAGCGCAAACACCATCCCCGGCCACAATATTCCAATGGGCATCCTTGGCACAATTATTCTGTTCTTCGGCTGGTTCGGCTTCAACCCTGGCTCATCGCTGGGCTTGATTACCCCGGCAGTTGCCGATCAGGCAGGAACCGTGACTACGGCAGCCTCGATGTGGCCGATTAACCTCACAGTTGTTGCGGCGATTAACACGTTGCTCGCGGGCGCAGCGGGCGGCTGCAGCACGATGTTCTACACCTGGCTCTTCACCCCGGCTAAAAAGCCCTCACCATCAATGTCGGTCAATGGCATCCTGGCGGGTCTGGTGGCAATTACTGCACCGTGCGCATTCGTCGATCCCTGGGGCGCAGTGATCATTGGCCTGGTGGCGGGTGTGCTGGTGGTATTGGCGACTGGCTGGCTTGAGAAGGCCAAGATCGATGACCCGGTCGGTGCGGTGCCAGTGCACTTCGTAAACGGTATGTGGGGTGTGCTGGCCGTTGGCATCTTCGCCGTAGGCAACCCCGATACCGGTGCCTGGAATGGCGTAACCGCCCCTGTAACCGGCATTGTCGGCGGCAGCTTCGGCCAGATCCTGCCGCAGGTGCTTGAAGTTGTAGCAATTACTGCCTGGGCATTTGGCCTTTCGTATGCCTTCTTCACGGTACTGAAGCGGGCTGGCCTGCTGCGCAGCCGCGCCGAAGATGAGATTAACGGTCTGGATATGCCCGAAATGGGTGAGCATGGCTATGTTACCGATGGCATTGCAGTGCCGGGCGGGCAAGTTGAGGAGCCAGTTGTTGTGGGTGTAACCGCCCCAGCCAGCTAAACAAGTCATTCACGCTATTCGGTCAGTTATTGCCCGCCGGGTGGGAGCTTCCCACCCGGCGGGCGTTTGTGTATCGTTGCACTGCTCTGCGCGTAAACTAATGATATCAGCCTTGCTTTATTACAGGGCTTACGCAGCGCCTCTATCGCGCATTCATCATGCCATTGGGTACGTATTCACCCGAATTTGGCATGCATCACCCAGACTATCCGGCTTCATGCTATATATTTGAAATATACAAAATCATCATTATATTGCCTTTTTCTAGACCTGAATAAATTTGATTTTATGTGTATTGGATAAAATGTAAATTTATATCTAGATGAAACATCCAAATTTCCGCATGGGAATGAGAAATCTTGCACAAAGCCCCTTGACAAAGGTATATCCTTCTTATATATTGTTTTTAACTTTTATACAGTGATCTAGCGGATTGCAAAGATGCCCGCAGCGATCTCGGTGTACGAGATCTGGCTGTGGGTTTTTGTGTATCTAGAGCCTCCAAACGCTAAAAATCGCGCTACCCTCCCTTCGTACCAGCGCGCACCAACAAACATTGGCATAGTCGGCAACGGCGGCGAAACGTATAACCCTGCTCCATGACGGAGCACCTGCCTTTAGCATCGCGCTGGCCTGTACCCACACGGTACAGCGCTACTGATGTATCGGTTGGCATCTCAACGGCACGGTTATAGACACTTATTTGCTGGTCGGGCGCACAATATGCCCGGCCGTTCGCACCTACCCACGCAGTAGAGGGATGAACGACATGCAGATTAGCCAGAAGATGACGCGACGCGGCCTGTACGATCCTCGATTCGAGCACGACGCCTGTGGCATTGGGTTTGTTGCCCAACTCTCGGGTACACCCAGCCACGATATTATACAAATGGCACTCACTGCCGTAGGCAATATGGCCCACCGGGGCGGCGTGGCAGCCGACGGCAAAAGTGGTGATGGGGCAGGTGTTCTCACACAAATTCCGCGCGCGTTCTTTGCCCGCGAGCTCACCCGATTGGGTATTCGATACAATGCCGATGATCTGGCAGTTGGTATGTGCTTTTTGCCCCGCGAAGCTGAAGCACAGGCCGCCGCCCGCACCTTGGTGGCGAGCGCACTGCACGCAACTGGTCTGCAGCTGCTTGGCTGGCGCACGGTTCCGGTGAATGGTGAGGCATTGGGCGAGCGTGCCCGCGCCACGCAGCCGGTGATTGAGCAGGCGCTGGTTGGTTGCGCAAATACTGGCCTCGCGGGCGAAGCGCGCGAACGGGCGTTGTACCTGGCGCGCAAGGCGATGGAGGCCGGTGCCAAAGCCCAGCAGTTGGAGGGTTTCTATATCTCCTCGCTTTCGGCACGCACATTGGTCTACAAAGGCTTGATGGTCGCGCCGGTGCTGCCGAACTTCTATACCGACCTGGCAGACCCGGACTATACCACCGCGATTGCGGTATTCCACCAGCGCTATTCAACCAACACGTTCCCCACCTGGGAACGCGCGCAGCCCTTCCGCATGGTATCGCATAATGGTGAAATCAATACCCTGCAGGGTAATATTACCTGGATGCGTGCCCGCGAGGCCGAGTGGCAGCGCGGCGCGCTGGCCGACACCACCACATCGATTGGGCAGGGCGGTAGCGCCCTGGCGCAGGCTGCCGCTCAGGTGGGGCCAGTCGTCGATACCACTGGCTCGGACTCGGGTATGCTCGACAATGTGCTTGAGCTCCTAGTGATGGGTGGCCGCGATGTGCGCCACGCCCTGACGATGCTGGTGCCGGAAGCATGGGAGCGCGTTCAGGATATGGATCCAAGCTGGCGCGCCTTCTACCAGTATCACGCGGGCTTGACCGAACCGTGGGATGGCCCGGCGGCGCTGTGCTTTAGCGATGGGCAGACGGTAGGCCTGGCGCTTGACCGCAATGGCCTGCGCCCGGCACGCTACCTGATCACCGACGATGGCCTGGTCGTGTGCGGCTCGGAAGTTGGTGCGGTCACAATCGATGATGCGCGTGTGATTAAGAAGGGGAAGGTTGGCCCCGGCCAGATGATCGCCGCCGATCTGCGCACCGGCACATTTGAAGATAACAAGACGATCAAAAGCCGATTGGCAGCCGCAAACCCCTATGCCGAGTGGCTGGCGCGCCAGATGGAAGTGCTGCCCCCGGCTGGTGTTGAGCATATCGCCGAAGGCTACGAACCTGAGACATCGGCGTCGCGCGCATCGAAATCGGCCCTGCTGGGCGAGCTGCAACACGCCTTTGGCTATACCGCCGAAGAGCTTGCGGTTGTGCTACGCCCAATGCTGCGCGACGGCCAGGAGCCGGTTGGCTCGATGGGCGATGACACCCCGGCAGCTGTGCTCGCCGAGCGCGCCCGCCCGCTGTATGGCTATTTCAAGCAGCGCTTCGCTGAAGTGACGAATCCGCCAATCGACCCGTTGCGCGAAGAGCTGGTTATGTCGCTTTCGTTTGCGCTGGGGCGGCGTGGCAACTTCCTTGAATCTGGCCCGCAGCACGCCCACCTTATCCGCTTGTCTAGCCCCGTGCTTACCGACGAGCACCTGGCAACAATTCGCACATTGCACGACCCGGCCTTCGCCAGCGCCACGCTCCCGGCGCTATTTCCCGCCGCCGAAGGTGCCCAGGCAATGGCGGGCGCGCTCGACCGGCTTTGTCAGCAGGCCGAAGCTGCGGTCGCCGCCAATAAAGTGCTGCTCATCATCAGCGATCGCGGTGTAGACGAATACAATGCGCCAATTCCTGCGCTGCTGGCGCTGGGTGCCGTACACCAGCACCTCATTCGCCTGGGGCTGCGCACCTCCGTTAGCCTGATAGTTGAAAGCGGTGAGCCGCGTGAGGTGCATCACCTGGCCTGCCTGGTGGGTATGGGTGCCGAAGCGGTGAATCCGTACCTGGCGCTGGCTACCGTGCGCAACCTGGCAATCGAGCGCGACGAAGTGAAGGTTAAGGGCCAGGAGCCAGCCGAAGACGATCGCCGCAGCCCGGCTGAGCTGGCGACTGAGGCCGAGCACAAGTACATCCACGCGCTCGAGAAGGGCCTGCTGAAGATTATGTCGAAGATCGGCATCGCCACGGTCGATAGCTACTGTGGCGCACAAATCTTCGAGACCATCGGCCTTGCCAATGCACTGGTCGAGCGCTGCTTCACCGGCACACCCGCGCGCCTGGGCGGCGTAAGCTTCGAGAAGCTCGCCAGCGATGTGCTTGAGCATCACGACGAAGCCTTCGCCAGCCGTTTACCATTAATGGCTTCACGCGCGTCGCTGCCGCACCCGGGCTTCTATAAGTTTAAGAAGGATGGCGACTATCACTCGTTCGCCCCGGCGGTGGTTCACGCGCTTCAGCGCGCCTCGGGCGGCGGCGATTTCGCAACCTATAAATCGTATAGCGACCTGGTACACAAGCGCCCGCCCACCGAGCTGCGCGATCTGCTGGGCTTCCGCGCCCAGGCCACCCAAGCGCCTATTTCCGTTGATGAAGTTGAGCCGCTCGAAGCGATTCTCACACGCTTCTCCACCGCCGCTATGTCGCTCGGCTCCACCAGCAGCGAAGCGCACGAAACGCTAGCGATCGCAATGAACCGATTGGGTGGGCTGAGCAATTCGGGCGAGGGCGGCGAATCGCCTGAGCGCTACACCGATGAGCGCAACAGCCCGATTAAGCAGGTGGCCTCGGGTCGCTTCGGCGTCACCCCAGCCTATTTGGCCTCGGCCCGTGAGCTTCAGATCAAAATGGCGCAAGGCTCGAAGCCGGGCGAAGGCGGACAGCTGCCGGGTCATAAAGTCACCGAAGAAATTGCGCGGGTGCGGCACACGACGCCAGGCGTGCAGCTCATTTCGCCGCCGCCGCACCACGACATTTACAGTATCGAAGACCTGTCGCAGCTGATCTACGACCTCAAGCAAGTGAACCCGGCGGCGGCAGTGTCGGTGAAGCTGGTTGCTGAAGCAGGCGTTGGCACTATTGCCGCCGGTGTCGCCAAGGGCGGGGCCGATGTCATCCTGATCAGTGGGCATTCGGGCGGCACCGGGGCATCGCCGCTCTCATCAATCAAGAATGCGGGCGTGAACTGGGAGCTGGGCCTGGCCGAAGCGCAGCAAACCCTGGTGCTGAACGACCTGCGCGGGCGCGTGCGGCTGCGTGCCGACGGCGGCCTGAAGACCGGTGTGGATGTGGTGATGGCGGCATTGCTTGGTGCCGACGAATTCTCGTTTGGCACGGCAGCATTGGTGGCCGAAGGCTGCGTGATGGCACGCACCTGCCACAGCAACAACTGCCCGGTAGGTATCGCCACCCAGCGCGCCGACCTGCGTGCCAAGTTCAAGGGCACGCCCGAGCAGGTGATGCACTTCTTCACGCACCTTGCCCAGGAAGTACGCGAAATTCTGGCTTCGCTCGGCGCACGCACCCTTAGCGAGATTGTGGGTCGCACCGATTTGCTTGAGCAAATTGGCTGTGGTGGCACCGCCGACATGCTTGATATGTCGGCATTGCTGGCCCGCCTCGACGACGAAGGCCAGGATATTCGCAATACCCAGCAATGGAATGGCTTCGCGGCGGCGAGCGAGCTTAACCTTGAGCTACTGGAACATGCGCAGGCAGCAGTCGAGCGCGGCCAGCCAGTCGAGCTAGAGCTGACGATTGGCAACTGCGACCGCTCGGTTGGCGCAACCCTCTCAGGCTCAATTGGTGGCCGCTATGGCGAGGCGGGCCTGCCCGATGGCACGATTACGGTACGGTTTACGGGCAGCGCCGGGCAGAGCTTTGGGGCGTTCCAGGCACCGGGTGTGCGTTTCGTGCTTGCGGGCGAAGCCAACGACTATGTTGGCAAGGGCATGGGCGGCGGCGAAATTGTGGTGCGGCCTACGGCGGCGGTGCGGTTCGCCACCCACGAAAACACTATTATTGGCAACACCGTACTCTATGGCGCTACCGGCGGCGCACTGTTCGCCGCTGGGCGCGGGGGCGAACGCTTTGCAGTGCGCAATTCGGGCGCAGTGGCGGTGGTTGAGGGCCTGGGCGACCATGGCTGCGAGTACATGACTGGTGGCGCGGTGCTGGTGCTGGGCAGCACTGGCCGCAACTTCGCCGCCGGTATGACGGGCGGTATCGCCTATGTGCTCGACGAAGACAACAACTTCGCCGCGCGCTGTAATGGTGAGCTGGTAGAGCTGGGCCGCCTCGATGGCGACGATGAGATCAATATTCGCGGATTGCTTGCGCGCCACCTGGAACTAACCGGCAGCCCACGCGCCGCCGATCTGCTTGAGCGCTGGGACGAGGCGCGCAGCCAGTTCGTGCGGGTATCACCGCGTGGCATGAAAGTGCAGCAGACCAAGAGCTGGATCACGCTGCGCGAACGGGTGCTGGCACTGGGCTAAAGCCCCATCGGCTTGCGGGAAGGTTTAACTTTCCCGCAAGCTTTTTCGTTGCCCAATCAGCAGGCCAAGGATAAACGCACCAATCGCACCGAACATTGCCACTTGCGGTACACGCTCGGTGGAGGTAATGTGCGGTTGCAGCGAAGCAGCAGGCGTAATACGGCGAGCAGCAGGCTGCGGTATGTTCCCATCGGCAATTGCTGCAGTAGCCGCAACAACCGCTTTCCGTGGCATCCCCTGGTTAGCGCGCGCTTCTTCTGTTACCGGCACCGCATCATCGGCGGGCTGAATCTTCGAGCCATATGCTTTGGCATACACCTGGGTAAATTCAGCTCCCAGGAAGAGAATCTGGGCTGAATAGTACACCCACAGCAATAGCGCCACCAACGAACCGGCAGCACCATAGGTCGATTCTGGCGCGGCACGCCCCAGGTACATGCTAATTGCAAAGCGCCCAAGCGAGAAGAGCGCGGCAGTTGCGATCGCACCAACCCCCACATCGCGCCAGGCGACTTTAGCATCGGGCAGGATTTTATAGATCATTGCGAAGAGCAGGGTGGTAACCACAAACGAAACGACAAAATTCACCACCTGCCAGAGCACAGTGGTACTATACGCATCGCCCGCCACAAACGAGCCAACCGCCGAGAGCGTCGCACTGATCATCAGCGATACGAGCAGCAAGAATCCAACGCCCAATACCATCGCAAATGAGAGAAAGCGCGCCTGAATCGTTCCCCAGATACCGCGCCCAGGCTTCGGTTGCACTTCCCAGATTGTATTCAGCGCATCTTGCAGTTGCCCAAACAGCCCGCCTGCCGCAAACAAGAGGGTTATAACACCAATAACGGTGGCGATAACCCCGGTGGTCGGTTTGCGCGCGCCCTGCACCATGGCATCGATCGCTTCACGGCCATTCTGCCCAATTAACCCGCCCACCTGATTCAAGATACTGTCGCGCACCTGGGCCTCGCCGAAAAACAGCCCGGCAATCGCAATCACAATAATCAGAAGTGGGGCCAGCGCAAAAACGGTGTAATAGGCCAGCGCAGCGGCTAAGCGCGGCGCCCGATCTTCGCTCCATTCGTTATACGTTTCGCGCAGCAATTGCCAGATGGCTGTGGTGTTCATTGATGCCTCTTTCGCTGTTTCCCTGCTTGTTGCGTAAGCCCTTTGCAACAACCGTGCCGAGAGTAGAAGCAATTGAAGCGAACACCTGACTATTGGCTTTTTAGAGAAATCCGGAAATTACTGCTCGGTTTTCAAATACCGGTCGAAGAACGCCGCGATGTCGCTATACATCTGCCGCAGATTTGGGCGGGTGCGCACGTAGTAGCATTCGCCCGGGTATACTTTATACTCCACGGTCTTATATTCGCGGTGCATCGCCTCAACAAAGCGGCGCGAGTCGTCGGAACGGGGTAGCAGCCCCTCACCATGCAGCACCAGCGTGGGTGTCTGCGCCTGGCGCACACTGTAGATCGGCGAGCAGTGACGATATACCTCCGGATGTTGTTCAAACTCGCCAAATTCATACCGCATCAGCTGCAGGTGGCGGCGCTCTTGCTCGCCCATCACAAATACCCAGTCGGCATAGCCCGCATGTGGCGCGGCGGCCTGGAACTCGCCGGGCGCATTACACACCGCCGACATACTCAGGCAGCCGCCATAGCTGGTTCCGGTAATGCCAATATGCGCGCCATCGATCCAGGGCTGCGCGCGCAGCCAATTGGCCCCCGCAATCGCATCTTGAAGATCGCCGTGGCCCCAATCGCCATTATTCAAATCTTCAAATGCCTTGCCGTAGCCCGAGCTGCCGCGAATATTCGGCATCAGCACCGCGTAGCCGCGCATCGCCAGGAATTGCGCCAGCGGGTCGAACGCATCATAGAACTGGCTGGTTGGGCCGCCGTGAATGTGCAACACGGCTGGTACGCGCTGGTTGGCAGCACTCGCCGTGGGGCGGTACACATAGGCGTGTATTGGCAACCCATCGAAGCTGCTATACGTTATTTTTTCGGGCTGAAGCAGCTGACCGCGCAGCCCCACTGGCAGCGTATCGGTTACGCGCCGGGCTGTGCCGCTGGCAACCTCAACCAGCCACAAATCTTGGGTGTCGTCGGGTGCGGAGCGGAAAAAGGCAATCGTAGCGCCATCGGGCGACCAAGCGGGCGCAGCACACACGCCTTGCGCAGGCGCAACCAGCACATGTGCGTTGCTGCCGTCGGCGTCACAACACCATAGCGCCACGGTGCCGTTCGTGTTCGAAAGAAATGCCAGCTGCCGTCCATCGGGCGACCAGGTTGCGCCGCTCTGGTCGGCGGCCTGCGGGCAATACTGGTGTGGTTCGCCCCCACCCACAGGCACCGCCCAATAGTTGATCCAGCCGCTGCGGTGCGAGCGAAACAGCACCGTACTGCCATCGGGCGATACGACGGGAACACCAAATGTGCGGCCATAGTGATAATCAAAGAAATCGGTGTCGTTGGCAATTACCTGCGCATCGCCGCCGCCCGCTGCCACGCTCACAATCTCATGGTCAACCCAGTGCTCGTCGAGCCGAACATACAGCACGCGCGTACCGTCTGGCGTTTCCACCGGCGACACTTCATAGCGCGTATCGGTCGTGAGGCGCTGGGTTGCCCCGCTTGGCACGCTCACGCGATAGATGTCGTAGCTGCCGCGTGCGTTTGCCGCCACCAGCAGGCTCTGGCCATCGCGCGCCCAGCTGTAACCAGCAATATGGTTGCCCAGGTGAGTGAGCTGAGCCTGGTGGCCACTTTCAGCCGCCCACAGCCACAGCTCAGTCGCGCCGTTGACTTCGGAGAGTAAGGCGACCCAGCGGCCATCGGGCGAAAAGCTCTGGAGCGGGCTGGCGAGAAATTGCAACGCGATCGGCGCCGTAGTGACGCGGCGTGGAAAGCCGCCCGCCGCTGGCACCAACCACAGCCCAAGCTCGCCGCCCAGGCGCGCCGCCACCAGTAGCTCGCGGCCATCGGGCGACCAGCGCGCCATGTCGCCGCCGCCGTAGGGGCCAGTGCCAAGGCCCTCGATTGCCAGCAGCTGATCGAGGGTTGGTGTTCGCTCAGTCAATGTTCTATCCTTCAATTATTCACACGAGGTACGCGGTGGCCCGTGTGGCTAACCGATTCTGCCTACGGCAGCAGGGTAATTGCCTTCTTTTGTGCAGCGATTTTTGCGCGGAGCGCAAAAATCGCTGCACCTTAACCGTAACGTACCGCTCTGCCGAAGGCGAAAAGCGCCGACCGCGTAAGACCTGTCAATTATTTACACGGGTTGCGTGGTCGGGCGCGAAAATGCGGCAATACCGTGCGCCCAAGTACGTCAAGCGCGGCTAAGGGCTCGGGGCCAAGCGGTGGGCCAAAACTGAGGTGCGTGGCACCCTGGGCCACCAGCTGCTCTAGGCGTGGGATGAGATGACGCGCATCGCCCGCGATGCCCACGCGCAGCATTGCGTCAGTCACCAGCGCCTTGGCCTTCGCCAGATTGTTTTCAGCCTGTACCGCCTGCGCAATCGGCGTGAACTCCGCGCGCGCCACACCCAGCCGCGCCAGGATCTGGTCGCTGAAGGCATGCCCGTAGAACGCAATCTTCTCGCGCAGCACATCCTCAGCGGCGGCGCGGTCATCGTCCACCGACACCCAGATGCAAGCAGCGACATCAATCGTGTGCAGCCCGCGCCCGGCTGCCGCCGCACCGGCCCGCACCTGGGCCATCACATCGGCATAGAGCTCGGGCGGAAACAGCAGCGGCAGACCACCATCGGCGGCCTGGCCAATCAGCCGGTGCATGCGCGGGCTCATCGCGCCCAGGTACAGCGGGATTGGCCGCGCGGGAAAGCGCAGGTAGGCTTCGTTAGTCCAGCCGCCTAATTCCCGCCCTGCAAACTGTACGCGCTCGCCAGCAAGCAGCCGCCGCAGAACGGCCAGTGTTTCGGCCATCCGCGTCAACGGGCGTGCTTGCGGTAGCCCCACCCAGCCGAGGAAATCGCCCGCGCCCGCACCCAGGCCCAGCAGCAACCGCCCGCCGCTCAGCTCATCGAGCGCGGCTGCCTGCATCGCAATCTCTGCCGGGTGCATGGTGTAGGGGTTGACAATACAGGTGCCAAGCTGAATATGCCGGGTGGCGAGCGCGCAGGCACTGAGAATCGGCCAGACACCGCGCAGAAATAAGTCGTCGCTCACCCAGAATTGGTCGAAGCCAGCCGCTTCGGCGGCGCGCGCCAGGCCAGGGTAGGCGTGTACTGGCAGATCGTTATTGAAGCGAACCGAGAAGCGCATTGTTCTATCATTCGTTGGTAGCATTCGTGCGCTGGCGCACCCGCCACCTGCTTACTGAATAATGGCAACTGCCTCAATTTCAACCAACATCTCGGGCTGAATCATCTCGGCGCGCACTAGCGTATTCGCCGGGCGAATTGCGCCAAATACCTCGCCATGCGCCCGCGCTACCGCCTCCCAATCGGCCAGATCGCGCACAAATACGCGGGTACGCACAACATCTTCAAGCGTGGCCCCGGCCTCGGCCAGTGCTGCCGCGATTTTGTTGAGCACGTAGCGCGCCTGGCCCGCTGCATCGCCGGGATGCTGCACGGCACCGCTTGCATCCGACGCGGTTGTTCCCGACACATACACCTGGTTGCCCACTCGCACGGCGCGTGAGTATCCTGCCAGCGCTTCCCAGGGGGTGCCGCTCGAAATATTCTGGCGCGTCATCACTGCTCCTTTATGAAAAGCCCGAACCAGACATCGCACCGTTGGAGCATTCGGCTACAACGGCGCAATATTTCTGTTCAGCTCTGCGCTATTCCACCACATACAGTGGCTGGAACCCGGTTGTCAGCGGCTCGCCACCCTGCTCGCGCACCACGACCACATCTTCAACCCGGCAGCCCAACTGGTGGGGAATGAAGATGCTTGGCTCAATCGTGAAGCACATGCCCGGCTGGAGCACAGTGCTATCGCCTGCGGTGAGGAACGGCGGCTCGTGTACATCCATGCCAATACCATGGCCCAGCCGGTGACGGAAGGCTTCGCCATAGCCTGCATCGGCGATCACGGCCCGCGCAGCGGCATCGGCCTGCTCGCAGGTGTTGCCAGCCCGCAGCGCCGCAATGCCCGCCGCCTGTGCACCCATCACTAATTCGTACACACGCCGATACGTTGCGCCTGGGTCGCCAAAAAATACCGAGCGCCCGAAATCGTAGCAATAGCCGTCGTACACCGCGCCAAAATCGAACGATACCGACACAGGCGCGTCGAGTGGCAGCAGCTGGGTTTCTTCGCGATTATGAAAATCGAAGGGGAAGGTCACGCCCATATTGTAGAAGGCAGTAACGAACGAGGGTGCCGTTGAGCCGTGGCGCTTGAGCTGGTAATTCACTTCGGTAATCAGATCGAGCGTGGTCATACCGTGGCGCAGCCGGGGCAGCACATCGGCGAAGGCCGCCTCAGTTATCGCCCCGGCGTGGCGCATAATCGCTAGCTCGTTTTCATCCTTAATCAGGCGTAGCGGGCGCATTATTGGCGCTGCCGAGACAAACCGCGCCGCCGGGCGCAACGCCTGAATGCCCAGGAGCGTCTCGGCCCAGGCGCGGTCGTCGAGCGCGATAGCTGCGGCAGCGGGGACACCCAGCGCATCGAGCACGTCCCGCGCCAGCGCGGCCGGGTCGCCAGCGTCGGGTAATACGCGCACATCGTAGCCAGCAATATCGAGGTGGAATGCCGCTAGCATGCGCGGAATCGTCAAGATTGGCGCGCGGCCCGGCACGACCCAGGCACCGGTGAGCCATTCGCCAGGGTACATCGTATTGCCAAAATTCTGTTCCTCACGCGCGATCCCGGTGAGGTAATGCAGGTTCGCCGAGCGCTGGAGAAAGAGCAGATCGATGCCCTGAGCGGCCATGAGCGCTTGCACACGCTGAAGCCGGGCGATGTAATCTGGCATGAAATCGTTCCAATCTATCTATGTACGTTAAGCAGCTGGGCATTCAGCCTGCTGCACGCAAGCTATTGCACATTGTTTCGCAACTGTGGGTCAAGCGCATCGCGAATGCTGTCGCCCACAAAATTGAACGCCATAACCACCGTAAAAATCGCCAGCCCGGGGAAGGCCGACATCCACCACTGGTCGAAGAACTCAATGCCGTCGGCGATCATGCGGCCCCACTCGGGCGTGGCTGGATCTGGCCCCAAACCTAAGAAGCTCAGTCCGGCAAACACCAGCACTGCGTTCCCCAGATCAATCGTCGCAACGACCACCGCCGGGGCCAGGCAGTTTGGCAGCACAGTGCGCCACAGGATGCGGCCCTCGGGTACGCCCAGCGCCCGCGCCGCTTGCACATAATCATTCGCCTTCACCGAGAGCACCAGGCCGCGCACAACCCGCGCGTAGCTCGGCCACCACACCACCACCATCGCCAGAATCGCATTCACCAGGCTTGGCCCCAGCGCGCTCGCAATCGCCATCGCCAGAATAATCGTTGGGAAGGCCATAAACACTTCGGTGATGCGCATCATAATTTCATCGAGCCAGCCCCCGGCAAAGCCCGAGATCGCGCCAATTGTGGTGCCGATTGCGCCCGCAAGCACCACCACCGCCAGCCCGGCAGGCAACGATAGCCGCCCGCCATACAGCACCCGCGCCAGCACATCGCGGCCAAGCTGGTCGGTGCCGAACCAGTGCGCGGCTGAAGGCGGTTTGAGGCGCTGCACCACCTTTTGTTCTAGCGGGCCATACGGCGCAAGCAGCGGGGCAAACAGGCTGACCAGAACCCAAACTACTACCAGCACCAGCCCCACGAGCGCGACCGGGTTTGCGCGCAAGAAACGCCATGCCTGCGCCACACGATTGGGCCGCGCCGCCCGAAGCTCAAATGTTGTCGCAACAGAAGCCATATGCAGGTCGCTCAGCTAGGGCCAGTAGTCGGCAGTCGGCGGTCTCCAACCTACGCACTGCGGAGGCGTGGGTCGAGCACAAAGTAAAGCACATCCACAATCAGGTTCGTTACCACAAAAATGAACGCAATCAGCAGGCTTACACCCATAATCGCCGGAAAATCGAGCGAGGTTGAGGCGCGAAACGCATACTGCCCAATGCCCGGCCAGGCGAAAATGCTCTCGGTGAGCACGGCACCGGCCAGTAAGCCGCCATATGAAAAGCCAATCACGGTAACAACTGGAATGAGTGCATTGCGCAACGCATGGCGCAGCACTACCGTGCGCTCGCGCAGCCCTTTGGCCTGGGCCGTGCGCACATAGCCCTGCCCCAGCACTTCCAGCATCGACGAGCGGGTCACCCGCGCAATCAGGCCGGTGGTGTAGCTGCCCAGCACAATTGCGGGCAATACCAGGTGGCGCAGCGCATTCACAAACACCGTCCAGTTGCCCGTCATCAGCGCATCGAGCGTGAAGAAGCCCGTGAGGCGCGTTGGCGGCTTAAGCCCGGCGTCGAGCCGGCCTGGCCCGGCGGCCCAGCGCAGCCGCGCGTAAAAGATGAATAACAGCACCAGCGCCAGCCAGAACACCGGCACACTCACGCCAATCAGCGAGAAAAAGCGCACCACCTGATCCAGCCAGCTATTGCGCCGCACCGCCGAGAGCACGCCAAACAGTACGCCCGAAATCACCCCAAACACAATCGATGCCGTCGCAAGCTCAATCGTGGCGGGCAGGTAGGCGCGCAGGTCGTCGAGCACCGGGCGGCGGCTTTTGATTGAGCGGCCCAGGTCGCCTTGCAGCAGTTTGGTCACGTAGATCACATACTGCTCGTAGGCGGGCTTATCCAGCCCCCACTCGGCGCGAAAGGCAGCGACGATCTTAGGGTCGGACATGGCCTTCTGTCCGAGGTTGGCGGTCACCGGGTCGCCGGGCACCGCCCGCGCAATTGCAAACGCAATCAGCGTAATGCCGATCAGCAGCGGCACCGTGAGCGCCAGGCGACGTAGGATGTAGGTGAGCGTATTCATGGGCACGGGTCGCTTCCGGGAAGGAGTGACCCTTCCCGGAAGCATACACTGGCTACTGTCCCAGGCTCAGCTGCGCAAGATCAACGCGCCACTGCGGGTTGTAGGCGAAATTCTGCACCTTGCTGCTCAGGCCGATCTGGACGCTTGGCTGCACTAGCGCCGCATATGGCCCTTTGCTCAGCAGATAATCCTGCATCTGGCCAAACAGTTGGTTGCGCGTCGCTACACTCGTCTCAACCTTTACCTTGTCGCGTAATGCAACAACGTCTTTATCGGCCTTGTTGCCGAGCCAGTTGGCGCGCTTGCCCACGACGCCATCGGGTAAAAACTCCACGTAGTCCAGCGAGTCGCGGTAATCGGGCAGCCACAGCCACAGGCCAAAAGCCTCTTTACCCTGTCGATAATTTTCGAGCGCAACCTGCAGCTCAGCGGGCTTAAGGTTCACAGTAATACCCGCCTCGGCCAGGTCGGCCTGAACTTTCTGCGCCATGGTGCCAAAGCTCACGCCACCAAAGGTAAAGTCTGGGTATTCCAGATCGACCTTGACATTAGCCTGACCGGCCTCGGCCAGCAGCTTCTTCGCGCCTTCAACATCGCGCTTGAGCGCCTTATCTTCGCCATACGCGCCCGCAAAGCCCACCGGCAAGATCGTGGGTGGCGTTACTGCCTGGCCGCCAGCCAGCGCCTTAAAGCCCTCGTAATCGAGCGCGAGGCGCACGGCCTGCTGCACTTTCGGGTCGCTCATTGCGCCGCCAATCGTCTTATCCTGGTTCATCAGCAGGAAGAACATGGTGTCGCTCAGCGTCTGGAAGATCGTCACGTCCGAGTTGTTTTTCAGCGCGCCCAGCTGATCGGCGCTCAGATCCATCGCGATCTGCACATCGCCTGCCTCAAGCTGAATCTTCTGGGTTGCCGCTTCGGGAATGTTACGGATGATCACGCGCTCGACTGCCGGGGCCTTACCAGTGTATTTGGGGTTGCGCTCTAAGACGGTTTCAACGCCCTTTTCCCACTTGGTAAGAATGTACGGCCCACTGCCCGCCGAATTACCGTTGAACCACGTTTCGGCTTTGTCGCTCTTATCAGCATCGGCAGCGTCGGTGGCACCATTCGCTTTCGCCACCTTCGAATTCACCACACTGAACGCTGAAAACACCAGCTTCGAGAGAATAGCTGGATCGGGCGCTTTGAGCTTAAGCGCAACGGTTTTATCGTCGGTCGCGCTCACGCTGTCAATCGTTTCGGCCAGAAACGATGGGTTGCCTTTGATGTTCTTCATACGGTTAAACGAGAACACGACATCGGCGGCAGTTACCGGGCTGCCGTCGGAGAACACCGCGCCATCGCGCAGCGTGAACGTGTAGGTCTTACCATCATCACTAATGTTCCATTCCTTCGCCAGCAGTGGCTCAATCTTATCGACCGACGCCGCCGGGAAGGTCACGAGGGTTTCGTAGGTGGCCTTGTGCACAATCGATGGGGTCGTTTCGAAGGCGCGGCCTGGGTCGAGTGAGGCCGAATCTTCGGCGATGGCCATCACCAGCGTGCCTGGCTCGGTGCCAGCCGCGGGGGCCGCGGTTGCCGCCGAGGCAGCGGCGGTGGGGGCAGGCGCGGCAGCAGTTGGTTCTGCGGCAGGGGCAGCAGTGGGGGCAGCAGCGGGGGCGCTACCACCGCACGCCGCCAGGCTAAGCATTGTCACCAATGTGAGCAGCGCCGCCAGGAACTTGTGTCGAGCGAACATGGCTTCTCCTTTCAGGGGTAAGGAAAATGATTCGTCAGCTGCCTCCTTGCAAACGAAGCAGATCAGCTGCGGCAGATTACCTATGGGAGCCAGCAAACGCACGCCATTGTGGTGCCAGGTAGAGCGTGTTAACGCCCCGAAGTCGAAGTGAGGGCTTCGCCAAAGCTTGTAATATGATGGGCCATCATCCGTTCAGCGGCGGTGCCATCACCAGAACGCAACGCCTGCAGCAAGGCTAACAGCTCATCAACAACGATATCGAAGCGGCGTTCAAGCGCAAAGCTCAGGTGATCGCACAAGCTACGCATTGTTTCTACCAGCTCGTACAAGCGGCGATTACCCGCCATTTCAAGAATTGCACGGTGGATCGCGTTATCGATCTGATTGAGCTGTTCGATTGTTGCCGCAGTAGGTGGCACGTCATGCAGCTCGCGAAGCTGGGTTTCAAATAAGTCAAGCGTAGCTGGGGCAACACGCCCGGCGGCATGCCGTGCGGCGAATGGCTCAAGCTGGGCCAATATTTGGCCAATTTCCAGGAAATCTTGTAAGCCCAGCTTGGCAACGATTGTGCCGCGGCGCGGAATCGTCGTAACTAAGCCGAGACCTTCTAACCGCGAGAGCGCCTCGCGCACGGGCGTGCGGCTGGTGTGCAAATCGCGGCACAGTTGCGAGTGGCTGAGCGGCATGCCAGCGGGTAACTGGTTCTGAAGAATACGCGCTTTGAGGAGGTCGTAGACGCGTTGCGTTTCGGTTTCACGCGGCTCGCTCATGCACTCGCATCCTTGCTACTGGGCAAAGAAGAAGGCGCGGATTGGATCAACACGCCTGTATACAGTGTGTATACAGGTTATGCGCGCGCAGTATACCGAAAAGCTACCCGGCTGTCAATTGCGCCCCAGAATGGCCCAATGGCGCGAGCTACACTGGCGGCCAGGGGATGTTCCGGCCTGGGCCTGGGTCGGGGTGCTTGCCTGTGTCAATCAGCCGATCGAGGCGGCGGCGCAGGGCGCGCATTTCGTCAGCAGCTAGCAAGCTTTCGAACATGTCGGCCATACTACCCGTAAGGTTGGAGCGCAAGGCCCGCAGGTCGGCCAGAATATCGGGGCGCAGCGGCTTGCCAGCATAATCCCACAGCACTGTGCGCAGCTTTGGCTCGGCGTGGAAGCAAATGCCATGGTCAATTGCCCACAGCCGTCCATCATTGCCTTTCAGGCAATGGCCGCTTTTACGGTCGGCGTTGTTGGCAAGCACATCGAACACAGCCAGCTGCTCGATTGCCGATTCGAAGCCGCCTTCTTTCTGCATGGTGAAGAGATGGGCTTCTTGATCGGCATCGATAAACAGCTGCACCGAGCCAATGCCATAGGGCCCATCGCGCAGCACGGTGGGCGGCACCAGGTTCCAGCCAAGCGCGGCGTTTAGCAAGTAGGCGGCTACCTCGCGCTGGCACAGCGTGCCGCGTGCGAAATCCCACAGCGGGCGCTCACCGCGACGCGGCTTATACACCGCCAGACCTTGCAAACCATTGCTGCGCACTGTGGCGAGCAAGGTGTAGTTACTGCTCCAGGGCAACATGCCCTGTACATCCAGGTCGCCCTGCGCTAATAGTGCCAGCACATTCGCTATATTTAGCTCGGTAGAAGGTGACTCTGACATCGTCTATTCAGAAGTTGAAGGCGACAGCCCTGAACACTTGCTAGCTGCTGCTCGGCGATGAAACCGGCAATCTGTTGCCTAATTCATTTGCGGGCAGAAGTGCCCCGAGGCATCGATTGGGCGGCCACAGTTACCGCAAATACGCCGCCCGCGTGACACCACCTGCGTAGCATGGTCGCTGAGTGCGCGCATTTGCTGGCGTGTAGCGGCAAATCGCGCCGTTGGTGCCTCTTCGCCCTCTTCTTCGGCGGTTCCCTGCATCAGCAAAATAATCAGATCGCGCTCAGCATCGTAGCCGATGCCCATCTGGGCAATGCGAAAGTTCGATTCGAGCGGCTCTTCCAGGCTCATATCGCTCGCCAGCACCAGCATATCGTCACTCGACGATAACAGTGGATTCTTATCGGCTATATCTTCGAGCAGCTGGTTGACATGCTGCGCCAGTGCGCGTACTTGCTCTTTCTCACAAAGCAATGAAACGAGTACGCGGTCGCGGCGCGCCTGGATGTAGAACACGCGCTTGCCCGGCGCGCCAATGGCGGTCGCCGTAATGCGTGTTACTGGATCCAGATCATACGTATACTCGGGCATGAACTCTTACGTCCTTACTCGTAACACGGGCTGGCGCTTGACTGAGCGGCGCAAACCCCTTTAGAAAGTTGCCTGGTATTCATTCGTGGCATCAGGCGGCGTGCCGTTCTCATGGCCCGCAGTCGCATCCGGTTGGGGCGGCGTTGTGGCCGGGGCGGCGTCTTCGGGTACGGGCTGAGCTGCGGCTTCTGCTTCGGCTGGTGCCACTTCAGTTTTGGGCGGCTCCTCGGGCTTGGGCTTGAGGTATTCAAGCGTGCCTACATCGTTATACGCCAGCAAGCGCGGCCCCATTTTAGTGAAACGAATAGCAGTTAAGGCGCATGGCATGATCTCAAGGCGCTGGAAGAGATCCATATGCAGGCCAACATAATAGGCAATTGCCAGCTTAATAATGTCGGCATGCGATACGACGGCGATGATACCTTTAGGATGTTGGGCGCGCAAGCTATCGAGCGTGGCGACCATGCGCATCTGCGCCTCGCCCAGGGTTTCGCCACCGGGGAAGCGCGTGCCGCTGGGGTAGAACTGCACACCCGGCCACAGCTCGTGCTTGTACAGCTCTTTTAGCTCGGCCCCTTGCCACTCGCCATATTTCACTTCGCCCAGGCTTTCAACCAGGCGCAGCGGCATCTCGCGCGGCCCGGCAATCGCCTGCGCCGTCTCAACCGTGCGATCGAGCGGGCTGGCATAGATTGCATCAATCGGCAGAAATGCGAGCCGCTCGGCAAGCGCGGTGGCCTGGCGCTGCCCTTCAGCATTGAGGTGTACGCCCGGTGTCCAGCCAGCCAGCCGACCATGCACCCAATCGTTGGTTCCGTGGCGAATCAACAGCAGCAGGGTCACAATCACTCCTTCGGCAACGCTTCGTGCAGGCGTATGATACCACAACCGCCCCTCCCGTGCAGGTGTAGCGAAAGCCCTCGATTATAAAATCCTCGCTACCCAAGCAACGGCTTTATTTCTGCGTGTATTACTTGGTGCATCGCATGCACACCGCCCAGGAAGCAACAAACCGGCACCCGCGCGCTCAGCCGCAGAAACGGCAGGCGAACGCCCAGGGATTAGGGAGCATAGCAGAGCTGGCGCGGATTCCTGCCTTTACCAACAGAACCTATGCTATAATCATCCCCCGGAATGCCGTCAGGAGCTTGCATGGCTCGCTTTGATCTCAAAACCTTTATTTTGATCTTTGGTGCAGCGCTCCTTGGGGCGGCCTGGGCGATTTTTAACCGTGGAGCCGCCGCTGGCCTGGATGAAGATGCACGTCTGCGCGCCCTTACCTGGGTTATCTTTGCGACGCCCTTCGCCACTTTCTGGGGCTGGTTCTTCGCCCGGCGCGGCGAGCGCTTGTGGGCGGCAGCCATTTGCTTCTGCATCTATTTCTTCGCACCATTCATCGCAGCACGCTACGAATCGTGTGCTGTGATATGGGCACAGTACGGCCCGGCTGGCTGTTTTACCGCCACCGCCGAGGCCCGCCAGATCGCAAACGAAACTAAGCATGCCCTGTATTTTCAGGCGATTGTGATTGTCCATATCATTGCCGCACTGGCCCTGGCTTTGCAGCGCGCTTTGAGTCGTAGTACAATTTCTATACGGTCTCCCCACCCCGAAACTGAAACATCAAACGTCTAATCAAACTCTGGTGATGCCCTGCATCGCCGAGAATAATGGATTCATTGCCACCCACGCGCGCTGGCTTCAGGGAGAATGACTCTATGTCACGCCCTACCCATGCGGGCATTCGTGAACGTTCCGAAGCTGAAGAGCACGAGCGACTTTCGCCACTGGCAGCCCTGAGCGATACGGCCGTGCGCGACCGGCCCGAAGAAGACTCGCCCGTGCGTACCCGGTTTCAGCGCGATCGCGACCGTATTCTGCACTCTAAACCGTTCCGGCGGCTGAAGCACAAAACCCAGGTATTCATCGCCCCACTCGGCGACCATTACCGTACCCGGTTAACGCACACGCTTGAGGTAACGCAAATTGCCCGCACGGTTGCGCGCGCCCTGCGCCTGAACGAAGATCTGGTGGAAGCGATCGGTCTGGGGCACGACCTGGGGCACGCGCCATTCGGGCACGCCGGTGAAGCGGCCATCTCGCACGCGCAGGGGCACTCATTCCGGCATAACGAGCAGAGCCGCCGCGTGGTGGAGGTGCTGGAAAAAGATGGGCAGGGCTTGAACCTGACTTATGCCGTGCGCGAGGGTATTTACCTGCACTCGAAAGCGCGCCGCGATATTATGGCAACCGCCTGGGGCGTTGCCAGCACACTTGAGGGACAAATTATCAAAATCGCCGACTCAATCGCCTATATCAATCACGACATCGACGATGCGATGCGCGCCGGGCTGCTTCAGCTGAGCGATTTGCCTGCCAACGCGGTAGATGTACTGGGAACGACGCACGCGACCCGCATCAACACGATGGTGTGCGACCTGATTGATTTCAACTGGTGGGCTAGCGGCGATGGCACTCCGCCCGACCCGCCGCTGCTCGCGATGAGTCCGGAGATATTGGCCGCAACCAATGACCTGCGCGAATTTATGTACGAACATGTGTATCTCGACGCACGCGCCAAAGCCGACGACCAGAAAGTGCGCCAGATGATCGACCTGCTGTACCGCCATTTCAGGCAGCACCCCGAGCAAATTTCAGCCGACTTATTGCAGATCAATGCTGCGCGCGGCGAGCCGATCGAGCGCGCGGTGGTCGATTACATCGCCGGTATGACCGACCGCTACGCAATCAAGGTGTTTAACGATTTGTATGTGCCGCGCACGTGGGGAGCGTAAGCATTTGCGATTGGCGATTTTGAATTGACAATTTGCAACCCATATCATCAATGCTCATTAGTAGTACGAACCCGCCTGAGGCCAAATCGTAAATCGTAAACCATAAATCGCCATGTCTACTGTTATTGACACAATTAAAGATCGCATCGACGTCGTCGAGTTCATTTCGGCGTATGTCAACCTGCGCAAATCGGGGCGCAACTTCGTTGGCTTTTGCCCATTTCATCCAAACAGTAAAACGCCAGCATTTTATGTCTTCCCCGAAACACAGAGCTATCACTGCTTTGGCTGCAAAGCCTCGGGCACCGTGTTCGATTTCCTCATGCAGCGCGAAGGACTCGATTTTCGCGGTGCGCTTGAGCAGCTGGCGCAGCGCGCCGGGGTGCAGCTGGAAGAGCGCACCGCCGCAGATGATCAGCAGGAACACCTGCGCACCCGGCTGCTCGATATTAATGCCGCCGCTGCCACATTCTTCCAGCATATGCTGGTGAAATCGCCCAAGGGCGAGGCGGCGCGCGCCTACGTTGCCAAGCGCCAGATCAACGCCGAAACGCTCGAATCGTTTCAGCTGGGCTACAGCCCCGACGAGTGGAGCGCGCTGCTGGGCTACCTCACCGACCGCAAAGGTTTTGAGCCAGAAGAGATCGAAGCGGCTGGGCTGGCAATTAAGCGCGACCAGGGCGGCTACTACGACCGCTTCCGTGGGCGGCTGATGTTTCCAATTCGCAATGTCAAAGGCGAAATCATCGCGTTTGGCGGGCGGGCGCTGGGCGATGCCCAACCCAAGTACATGAACTCGCCGCAGACGCCACTGTTCGACAAAAGCCGTGTGCTCTACGGCCTGGATCTCGCCCGCGAGGCGGTGCGCGCCAGCCAGGCCATTGTCATTGTCGAAGGCTATGTCGATGTGATTATTGCGCATCAGTACGGCTTTCACAATGTCGTTGCGCCACTGGGCACCGCGCTTACCAGCGAGCATGTGAGCGTCGTTAAAAAATTACAGGCCAAGCACGTGTACCTGGCGCTCGATGCCGACGCCGCCGGTATTCGCGCGACGCTCAAGGGCTTACAAACGCTGCGCGATAACCTCGATGGTCACGAAGTGCCGGTACCAACGCCGCAGGGCTACATCCGCTGGGAGCGCGAAGTCGATGCCGAGGTACGCATTATTGCCATGCCCGATGGCAAAGACCCCGACGAAGTGATTGGCGCGAACCCCGAGCACTGGCGCGCGCTGGTGGCCGCCGCCCGCCCGGCAATGGATTTCTATATCGACGCCCTGACCGCCGACCTTGATCTGAGCAGCGCGCGCGGCAAGGCCGAAGCTGTGAGCCGATTGAGCCCGCTTGTGGCGCAGGTGGTTAATCCGGTTGAACAAGCACACCATATTCAGCATATTGCGCGTTTAGTACAAGTAGAAGAACATATCATTCGGCAGGGGCTGCCGCGCCCCGAGCGTAAAGCCACACCGGCAAAACCGATTGTTGGACTAAGCGCGAACGCGCCCACGCAGGAAGACTACATGTTGGGTTGGCTACTGCGTTACCCATCGGTGCAAACAGCGGTACAAGAGAAGATTCGACGTGACCTTTTACCCTTCTCATTCGTCGGAGAATTCATCCAAGGCACATTGCTAGAGCTGTTCGCACGCGTCGAGAATCGGGCCATTTGGCAGGCGTGGCAAGAACAACCGCCCGGCACCGACCCACAGGCGTGGGCCAATACCCTCGACGACGCACTCCACGAGCACGCCCGGCGTGTCCTTGCCATCGAGCTGCCACAAGCCCAGGCATACCGGCTGGTGAACGATGCGTTAGAATGTGCTAGAATGCTGCAACTCGCTCTGGCACGTCGGTGGAAAAACCAGGCCAAGCATCAGGCGATTGGCGCGGATGGTGAAGGCGAGCAGCAAACCGCAAACGAGCGCTTGATGCAGGTGATTGAGTACATAGACGCTATCAGCGTCCCCAAACGCAGTTCGGCCTACGACGATCTCCACAATCTGCGCGCAGTCTAACGGAGCGCTGCTATGGAACAATTTAAGGACGCTATGATCGACGACGACGCAACTTTCGACGACCTGGGCGACGACGAGCCAGAAACGCCCCGCGCGCAGGAGCCGGAAGAAGAACCGAATACGATTACCAGCCTGCAAGATTTGATTGTCCAGGGTAAGCAGCGCGGCTTCGTGACTGAAGGCGAGATTCTTCAGCTTGTGCCCAACCCCGAAACCGATATCGATAAGCTGGAAGAGATTCAGCGTGCCCTGGCACAGGCTGGTATCGGCACGCGCGATGAGATGATCGCGGGTGGGGCCGAAGTTGAGGGCATGTTCGATGAAGAGGCCGACCTGGAGGATGGTCTCAACGTCGATGGCATTAGCGTTAACGACACTGTGCGCATGTATCTGCGCGAGATCGGGCGCGTGCCGCTGCTGACCGGCCGCCAGGAAACCGACCTGGCCCAGAAAATCGAGGTTGGCGAATACCTGAACACCTACAAGGTGCAATATGGCCCCGATTGGAAAGCTGCGGCGGTACCCGAAATTGGCGCAATTATCTACAGCCGCTTCCAGAAAAACTGGCCGGTAGTCGAAGACGCGATTCGGCTACTGTACGCTACTGCCGAGCTGCCCACGCCCGACCCGATTACCTACGGCATGGTGCGCGACATCCTCATGCTGCAAGATAAACTGAGCTTCGAAGTGCGCCAGGTCTACGAGCGCCGTCGGCTCGATATCACCAAAAAGCGCGGCATCACCGCCGAACAGTATGACCAATCGATTGCCCATGGTATGGTCATCTACGGACTGCTGCCCAAAGATATTCAAGCGCGCCTGCTCGAAGGCGGCGAGTGGCCCACAATTGAGGATGTACAAGCCGCATTCACCGCCCAGCGCGATCAGATCTGGCGCGAGTGGCAGGCTGCGATCGATGCGGGCGAGCTGGCACGCAAATACCTCACCGAGGCCAACTTACGCCTGGTCGTTTCGGTAGCGAAAAAGTATATTGGCCGTGGCCTGCAGCTGCTCGACCTCATTCAAGAGGGCAATGTTGGCCTCATCCGTGCCGTGGAAAAATTCGATTACCGCAAAGGCTTTAAGTTCAGCACGTATGCCACCTGGTGGATTCGGCAGGCAATCACCCGGGCAATTGCTGACCAGGCGCGCACCATCCGTATCCCCGTGCACATGGTTGAAACAATCAACCGCCTGATGCGCGAAAGTCGGCGCATGTTGCAAGAGCTTGGGCGCGACCCAACCGACGATGAGCTGGGGAAAGTGATGGGTATGCCCGTTGAGAAAGTGCGGGCTATTCGTAAAACTTCGCTCGAGCCAGTATCGCTAGAAACACCGGTGGGGCAGGAAGAAGACAGCCAGCTTGGTGATTTCATCGAGGATTCGAAAGTGCTCGCACCTTCGGATGCCGCCAGCCACCAGATGCTACGCGAGCAAGTCGAGCAGGTGCTGAATCAGCTGACCGAGCGCGAACGGCGGGTTCTTCAGCTACGCTTTGGCCTGGAAGACGGCCACAGCCGCACGCTGGAAGAAGTAGGCAAGGAATTTGGCGTCACCCGCGAGCGCATCCGCCAGATCGAAGTGAAAGCATTACGGAAATTGCGCCACCCACGCCTGGGCAAAAAACTCCGCGACTATTTAGAGTAAGTAGCCGGCAGTCGCTACAAGGCCACATCTGCGCCGACACCTACCGACTGCTGCCTGCCGACTGCTGGCTGAATCATGGCTGATTTTGAGCATCTCAATTATTACGAATTACTAGGTGTTGCGCGCACGGCATCGTTCGATGAGATCAAACGCGCCTACCGGCGAGAGATTTCGAAATACCATCCCGATCGCTTTGTAAACGCCGATGCCGAGCAGCAAGCCTACGCCAGCGAGCGCAGCCAGCGCTTGACTGAAGCGTATAGCATTCTTAGCGACCTCGCAGCGCGCAGTGCCTATAACCGCGGTCAATCGCCGATCGCTAACGGGCGCGGCCCGCGCCCAAGCTCCCCGCCGCAACAGCGCGACTATCAGGCCGAGTTGTACGATAAGGCGCTGGCCCATATGGCGGCCGGTCGCCTGCTTCAGGCCGTGGGGGCTTTTCGCCAGCTTCAGCAGATCAATCCATTCTATCGTAACAGCGCCGATCTGCTAGCTCAGCTTGAAGCGCAGCTTAATCAGCGCGCCGAACGCCCACCCCGCAAGCTTGGCCCGCTCTTGATTGTAGTGGGCGTTGCAGGCGGCATTATCGCCGTCGCCGCTATCGCCTGGGCCGTAGGGGCTGGGCGTAGTGTCATTACCGCGCGCCAGCCTACCAGCGCCCCGGCACCAATTGCGGCGGGTGCCACAGTCCAACCCGCACTGGTGCCAACCGCTATAGTGCCCACCGCTGCACCACCAACGGCAGAACCGCCCACCGCTGCCCCACCAACGGCAGAGCCACCCACTGCTGTGCCGCCCACCGTAGTGCCAACCAGCGCTGCCGAAAGCGGCCAGCAGCTTGTTGCCGATAGCTTTTCCGGGCCGGGCTGGGCCAACCTCAGCGGCTCGGTGTGGCAAGTTGGTTACCAGGGCGGGCGCTATCGTGTGCAAGGTGGTGCTGGTAGCGGCCCGATCTGGAGCTACCGCGCCGCGCCCCAAACCGATGTAAGTATCGGTGTTGATCTTCAGGTGACCAGTGGCGAAGGTGGCCTGATGGTACGCTTTCTTGATGCGAGTAACTACATTGCGATTGTGCTCAACCCGGCACAAACCAGCTATCGCATCGAGCAGCACCGTGGCGGCGCGATTAACGTGCTTGCTGGTGGGCAAACCGAGGCAATGACTCTTGGTGCTGATGCTATCAATCGCCTGGTGGTACGGCTACAGGGGGCCGTGATGCAAGTGTTTGTCAACAGCCAGCAAATTGCCGATGTAGCCGCCACCGACCCGCCTGATACGGCGCGTTACGGGCTAATGGTGATTGCAAGAGATACCGACTCTGAAGCCTTTTTTGATAATCTTCAGCTGCGCACTCTTCAATAACGTACGTTGCGCGGTCGGCTTTTTCGTCTTCAGCAGCGCGGTACTTTTTTAGGACTTTTGCTTACTTGTTTATGTGCCTGCGGCAACACAGTACTTTGTTCCTGGTGATGTTTTGCGTGGCGCGCAAAACATCACCAGGAACAAGAAGAATTTGCTTGAGTAAGCGAAACTCCTAGTATCGATTGTGTTCCGCGGTTGGCGCGAAGCGCCAACCGCGGAACACATAAAATGGTTCGGTACCATGCTGCCGCGGGCACTATTCCTTAAACGCGGGCGACCGCGTAACGCGTGTCAATAATACCAGGCAGAAAAATGGGGAAGTAAGGTAGGCACCTGCGCGCAGCAGTGAGCGCAGGCGTTTTTATGGTATGATGCGTCGCTAGAAACACCGTAATCAGAAAGCAGTCCCATGAACACGCATATCATTGCGACATTCTCAATTGTGGCCCTTGACCCACATAATGGCGATCTCGGGGTAGCTGTGGCATCAAAATTCCTGGCCGTTGGCTCAGTGGTTTCCTGGGCACAAGCTGGTGTTGGCGCCGTCGCCACACAAGCGTTGGCAAACCCGAAGTTTGGCCCAGGTGGGCTAGAACTGATGGCTCAGGGTATGTCAGCACCCGATGCACTTGCAGCCTTGCTCGCAGCCGACCTTGATGCCGAACACCGCCAGGTCGGGCTGGTGGATGCGCAGGGAGGGGCTGCCGCGCATACCGGCGCAGCCTGTATGGATTGGGCCGGGCATCTGATTGGCGCTGGTTTCACTGCCCAGGGAAATATCCTCGCTGGGCCGCATGTTGTGCAGGCGATCGCGCACACATTTACGAACACCGAGGGTGAGCTGGCCGAGCGATTGCTAGCGGCGCTGGCGGCAGGTGATGCCGCTGGTGGCGATCGGCGCGGGCGCCAGGCCGCCGCGTTGTATGTTGCCCGCGCAGGCGGCTCGTATGGCGGCTTAATCGACCGCTACATCGATCTGCGCGTTGATGATCATCCTGCCCCGGTCGATGAGCTGGCGCGCCTGCTCAAGCTGCATCGCTTCTATCTCACCCCATCACAAGATCATGAGCTGCTACCAATTACGGCTGAAATCGCCGATGAGCTACAGACCCTGCTGGCGCGTGCGGGCTACTATCACGGCCCCATCAGCGGCGAATTCGATGCCATCACTCGGGCGGCACTCGCCCAATATGGCGGGGTCGAAAATCTTGAAGAGCGGCTTACGCGCCCTGACAAGATCGATCGGCAAGTGCTGGCTTACATGCGTGCGCACATCGGGTGAGGGGCACGTTGCCGGGTTACTGGGCTACACACGTACCACAGGGGTATGCGCGCAGGTGGCGACGATTATGGCAGTTAGTGGTGCTTGCACTATTGCTGCCAGGGTTTGCTGCCTGTGCCGCTCGCCCGCCAAACCCGGCAACCGATGCGGTAACCGCTGCGAGTGGAAAGCTGCTGGCCGGAGGTAGCGCCTTCGAAGTCCGTGGAATGAACTATATTCACCCGAGCAGCGCCCAACTGCCGCTTTGCGCGGCGCTCCAATTTGGTGCCGATGCGAACTGCCCCTGGCAACAGGCGCCAATTAATGCCGATCTCGACCGACTACAGGCCCAAGGCATCAATACAATCCGCATCTTCCTGAACTATTATGTGTTTGGTGGAGCGCGCGCCGCCGACCCAAATTACAGCATGAGCCAGGCGCTCGCGCACCTCGATACTCTGATTGTCGAGGCCAGCAAGCGCCATATCTACGTGCTACCCGTGCTGCTGGCGAAATACCCGCAAGATCGTTTCCGCCCAGCCGACTACGCCACCGCGATTGATCTGCATGTCCGCCCGGTCGTACAGCACCTGGCGGGCAAGCCTGGCCTGCTCGCCTGGGATCTATTCAACGAAATCGACCTGGGCGGGCCGGTTGATCAGCATTGCTGGGATTGGGATAACGCCGATTTCCCGCTATGTTTTCCGCTGGCGAACGAGCGACTACACTTTATTCAGGCGATTCACGACGAAGTGAAGCGGCTTGACCCAACGCGCCTGACGACGGTGAGCCTGGGCTTCGGCAAAAATTACTTCCGCCCGGAAAAGGCCGATCTGCGCCTGGCCGATGTCGTTGATTTCTTCTCATTCCACTATTACGACAACGACCCTTACGATAGTGGGCGCTACGCCGCGCACTGGTACTATGGCCAGGGCTTCCCCGCCGATCTGCGCCGCGCGATTGACGAGCTTCACGCGCTTGGCCTTAGCAAGCCTATCGTGGTGAGCGAGCTGGGGTTCCCCACCGGCGCAGGTGCCCAGCGCGACACGGCTGCGCTCTTGCGCGATCTTCGCACCGGGCTTGCCACAACCCGCGACGCGCAGGCAAATGGCATTGTGCTCTGGCCGTTCCAAACCGACTATGCTGTGCTGCCGGGCGATCTGTTCACGCGCTAGCCATTGCTGTGGAACCACTGAGCTGTGGAGCTGTCGCCTGCTCGACTGCCTCTTCACAAAAGTGCCATCTGCCTGTACCATGGCAATAGTACCGTGTTTTGAGAACAGAGAACCCTTATGCCACAGGATTATCAGCTATTCGATATTCAATTCTTTGGGCAGCCCAACGCTGGGCGCTATAGTGTCGCGGTAACCTGCCCGCTGGTGCCCGGCGAGCCGGTTGGCGAATTCATCTCACCTAGCAATAATGCCGACTATCAGGCACGCTTTGCGCAGCTCCAGGCACTCGACACCGATGAAGATATGCTGATTGCCCTCGGGCGGCAACTCTTCGATGCACTGTTTCAGGGGCAGATCCGCGATGCCTACACCAACGCCCGCGCCGCGCTGAAGCCCGGCCAGGGTATGCGGCTGCGCTTCTCGATCGACCCGCGCCAGCTGCCCGAGGTCGCAGGGCTGCCATGGGAATTTCTGTGCGATGCGGAAGAGCGCCCACTGGTGCTGTACGATACGCCGATTGTGCGCTACCTGCCACGCTTTACCGCGCCGCCCACGATTGCCACCCCGCGCCCGCTGCGCATCCTACTCACCGCTGCCGCGCCCGGCCCCGATAGCGAAGAAGCCCGCCAGCTTGAACGCGTGCGCACGACGCTTGCCGATCTCGTGCAAAAGGGTAGTGTCGTGCTGGAAATAGAGCCGCATTTAACTATCGAGGCGCTCGACCGGCGGCTGCACGAAGGCTTCCACCTGTGGCACTTCGTGGGCCATGGCAAGCTCACCAGCGATGCCAGCAGCGGCGTGCTGGTGCTGGAAGATGGCGAGGGCGGCGAAATCGACTTCAGCGCGCGCGACCTGCGTGTCATGCTGAATGCCGCGCGCGACCAGCAGCGGCAGCCCGATGCTGCCCAGCTACAGCTCATTCTGCTTGATGCCTGCAACAGTGCCCAGCTGACCACCCGGCCATACCGCAGCATTGCGCCTGCGCTTATGCTCGAAAATATTGGTGCCGTGATTGCCATGCAGTTCAAAACTGCCAAAGAAGCCACCCAGCCCTTCGCCCGCAGCTTCTACCAGGCGCTCATTGCTGGCGAGGCGCTCGACACCTGTGTGATGCGCGGGCGGCTGGCAGTATCGCGCGTCACCCGGCTGCGCAACCCCGATTGGGGCATCCCAACCGTGTATACACGCGCGCCCGATGCGCGGCTATTTGTACCGCCAGCAGACAACCAGGCCAGCACGGATTCAGCTACACGACCAGCAACATCTCCGCCGTCTTCTACCCAAAGCGATGTGCAAGGTAGCGCCCCAAGCAGCTCGACGGTGGGTGTAAGCAGCGCAACGCCAGGCCATGAGCAGGCTGAAGATACTGGCTATGAGCAGCGCGTTGCCGAGCTGAACGGCGTGCTGGCCGGGCTACGCAGCAAGCGTGCGTTATTACAGGTAAAGAATGCCAAGGGGCAGCTGACGATTGGGGAACAGCTCGATCTGCAAGACACTGAGAAAGATTTCGACATGCAGCGGCGCGCATTATTAGAGCTACGCCAGGAGTGGCTGGCGACGCTTGAACGCCGGGCAGCGCAGCTAGGGCGCAAAAATGATGTGACGTTGGGCGAGCAGCTTGCCGATGTGCGGGCGATTGTGCTTGAGGAAACGCTGGCGGTACGGCAGCGCGATCTTGAGCTGCTGCGGGCATCATATCGCATTCAGCCGAGCGACCGCGCGCGCGCCCAGGTGCAGGAAAAAATCAACGCTGTGCAGGCCGAAATCGAAACACTCAAGCACCAGCGCAACCCCTAACATCGAACCCGCTATTTTACGGCATCCTGCCCAAGCACCACTACCAGGTCGGCGGCGACGGTTTCGCCGGGTGGCGCGCCTTGCTGCACACTCGCCCCAAGCTGGCGCGCCAGGCGCTGCGCGGTGCGCGGCTTATTCGTCACATCATAGACGACCGTTTTGGGCACGCCAGCAGCGGCAGCATTCCCTGCCGGAATGATGGTAAAGCCAGCCTGCTCAAGCTCAAGCGAAACGCGCCCGGCCAGGCCGCTGGTATCTGTACCATTCAGCACCTGCACGGTTGCGGCCTCGGCGGCCTCGCTGGGGCGCGTCAGAAATGCCGTCACCACCTGCTGCACATCATTAGGATCCCACACCAGATCTGAGCCTTCTTCGCGGTAGTTCGGCGCCGACTCGGGGCTTAACCGCACCTGCCCGATGCTATCGGGGCTGATGCCACTGCTGATCCAGCCCAGCCCGCCCAGGACATCGAGCCGGGCAATTGGCAGGGTGGTTTTCACTGCACCTTCAAGGCTATTCAGTAATGTTGGCGCAAACAGCACCTGGCCGACACTGCCACGCGCCCGCAGTTTGGCAACAATCGCCTGCATCACTTGCTGCTGGCGCTCGGCGCGACCAAAATCACTATCGGCATGGCGGGTGCGCGCATAGATTAAGGCGCGCTGCCCATCCATCTGTTGCACGCCGGGCTGGAATTCAACGCGCATTGTACCAAAGTCAGGGGTCGGGTATTCATCGTCCACGATTGCGCGCGGCACATCGATAGTAATTCCGCCAAGGGCATCAATCAGCTTGGCAAAGCCATCGAAATTAATCTGAGCAATCGCATCGATTTGCTGGCCGCGCTGGCGCAGCTGCAAAAACTGCTCGACGGTTTGGGCGGCCAGGGCCATACCGCCTTCTTGCGGGCTGGTGCCCGGGCCGTAGAGCGCCTCGGCTGTAGCGTAGCCCTGCCCATAGGCCGTGTTTATTTTCGTTTCGCCAATGCCCTTCACGTTCACCCGGCTGTCGCGCGGGATAGAGAGCAGGCTGGCCCAACGGCCATTCGGGTCGAGGTGCAGCACAATCAGCGTATCGCTGCGCACACCTTCTTCAGGATGATCGGGCCGCTCGTCAACTCCCACGAGGAGCAGGTTCATGCCCCCCGCCAGTGGCGAAGAGACCGGCGCATTCGGGCGTACATCCTGTACCACCATCGCGCTGGCTGCCGAACGCAGGCGCAGATAGAAGATGAGCGCTGCTACCAGCGCCAGCAGCACGAGGCCAAGCAGGACGCGCATAATCAACCGCATCGGCGAGCGCCGACGCACCGGGCGACGCGCTACTGGGCGCGAAGGCTCAGGCGTAGCCGGGCGGCGCGGCATCGCGATCGTGTCGCCCGTATATGCCTCATCGGCGCGCGGGCGCACCACTCGGCGTGCTGCACCATCGCCACCTGGCCGCCCTTGTGGGGGCTGGCCTTGCCCGTTGTTCATGGAATCGCCTCCCAATCGCGCATCCAACGTTCGCAGTATAGCATACGCCCGCATGCCTGGAATGATACGCGCCTGCGCAGGCTGTGATATCAAAGCAACAATCCTGTCGCAGGCGTTACACTACGGTTTCTCTTGAAAACAGTTTTACACAAACCTAGGACTTTTGCTTACTCAAGCAAATTCTTCTTGTTCTTGGTGATGTTGTGCGCGGAGCGCACAACATCACCAAGAACAAAGTACCGTGCTGCCGCAGGCAAATAAACAAGGAAGCGAAAGTCCTAAAAACCATAAACCTGAGGCGGCTCACGTTCAAAAATTCATGGCACGCTGCTTGCATATATATTCAGCGCGGTTTGTTATGGTTCGGTCAAACACCCCAAGTTGTGTGAAGTATTACCAGAGGAGGCAAGGTCATGATCAACTTCATCGTATGGCTACTGTTCGGCGCATTGGTGGGCTGGCTGGCGAGTATGGTGATGCGCACCGATGCCCAACAGGGCGCGCTGCTGAATATTATCGTCGGTATTGTTGGCGCGTTTGTTGGTGGGTTCCTGTTCAATCTGTTCGGCATTGGCGGCTCGAACATTAATAATAGCGATTTCAGCCTGGGCGCGCTGATTGTGTCGTTTATCGGTGCAGTCGTGCTTCTGGGGATCATTAATCTCGTGCGCCGCGGCTCGGTTCGCTAAGCCACGTTCAGGCAATTCATAACTCCTGCACACAACACCGCGTGGGACTATGCTCCCACGCGGTGTTGTGTGCTTGGGCAGATTGCGGTTTGTTATGAGTCGTGTGCGCTTCTGCTCATTCTTTTGTCATCTTCTACACATATACTACCAGCCAGTACATGTGTTTACATAGTGTAGATGTGCTGGTTTCGGGCTTTCGCAGCCGTTGATGAGTCTGGGGCAGCCGGGTACGTTCTCGCTTCTGCTTGGTTTTGTTTGTGCTGCATGCAAACAATTGCTAGCGAGGTGAAGACGTTGTTTGGGTAAGCGCAAGCCCGATGGTATGCTATGGGTTTGGTACCGAGCGGTGGCAAGGAACAAAAGATATGACGACAACAACATCGCAGCACTTTTTTGAACATGCCCTGGATTTGGTGACGCATGCGATTACTGACCATACCGCGCACGACGAATGGTTTAGTACTTTGCCCACCGAACCGCCGCGAACCAACCCGCTCGACCCCATCAGAACAATCAATGCCCCCGCCTGGATGCAAGCCGGGGCCGTCGCCGCCGGGCTAGGCGCGTTAGGCTTGAAGCTATTTGGTGGCCCAGCAGCAGTGAGCCTCGGTGCATTAGGAGCGGCAAGTCTTCTGTACGCACAGCGCTGGGAGCCAGCCCACCCGACGCTTGAGCATGTCACGCTTCACCTGGCCGGGCTACCAGCCGCACTCGATGGCCTACGCATTGGCCACATTACCGATACGCACCTTGGGCTGCGGTATGCAGATTGCAACCTGGCTTGGGCAGTAGCCGAAATGCAGCGCGCGCAACCCGAGCTTATTGCGCTGACGGGCGACTTTGCCGGGCTGAAGGCTGGCGTGCCGCTGATTACTCCATTGCTTCAGAACTTGCGCGCGCCACTTGGCATCTATGCTGTAGCCGGCAACCACGATTACTGGGAAGGGCTTGCCGATGTGCGGGGCGCATTGGCGCTGGCGGGCATTCCGCTGCTAGTGAACCGCAGCCTGCGATTACGCTGGAATAGCACTGATTTCTGGCTGACTGGCATCGACGATGTGTTTGATGGGCGGCCCGACTTTGCCGCCGCCTGCGCTGACATTCCCGAGGGTGCATTCAAATTGCTGCTCGCCCACTCGCCCGATCTCGCCGATAATGCACAGAGCCACGGTTTCGCCCTGCAGCTTTCAGGCCACTCGCATGGCGGGCATTTACGGCTGCCGCGCATTGGCCCAATTACGCACCCGCGCTATGGGGTGCGCTATGTGATGGGGCATTACTTTGTTGGCGCGATGCAGCTGTATGTATCGCGCGGTTTGGGCGGCACGCCGCTACGCTTCTTATGTCGGCCCGAGGCTACCATCTTCACCCTGCGGCGCGCCTGAAGCTCGCCTGTTGGGTGCCGTGCCTGCGCAGAGTGTGGTATACTCACCGCATCGTTGAAGCAGAGAGCGTGTACCATTCAAAGGAGGCGCGAAATGGCGCTGACTGACCATACCCCGGCATCGCAAACAACACCCGATGTACGCCAGCTTGGCACGTTGGCGGTGGGCGATGTGATTGCTTTCAATATTGTCACCGCAATTGGGCTGCTGAGCCATGGCGAACTAACGGGCTTCGGGCGGATCGGTGAAGTTATTACGATTGCTACCCCGTTTGCAGTTGGCTGGTTTCTAGTTGCGCCGTTCCTTGGTGCATTCAAACCCGATGTCATTACCCAGCCGCGGCGCATGCTGGCGCGCAGCGCCCTGTCCTGGCTGCTGGCATTGCCCATCGGTCTGCTCCTCTGGTCGTTCGTGCGACATAAGACGGTTCAGCCAGCATTTGCCGTGGTCACATTCATTACCAATATGATTGTGCTCCTCGGGTGGCGCGGCACATTTGCGTGGCTGTCTGGCCGCACACACCAGCGCTAACACACCTTATGGCCAATACCTCAGCACGCAAACGCTCAACGAGCTTGCAGCGACCGCGCTCGCACACCACCGCCGCCAGTCAGGTTGTACGGGCGCAGCTAGCGAGCAGCGTGCTGGGCAATGAGCGCACCGTATGGGTGTATACACCGCCTGGCTACAGCACCGACGCTGGCCCTACCAACGCTCTGCTGCTGTTCGATGGCGCAACCTATCTTCACCAGATTCAGGCTCCGGCGATGATCGAGCGCTTGATTGCGGCAGGGCAAATCGCCCCGACGCTGCTGGTGCTAGTGGATAGTATCGATGAAACAACCCGCGATCGCGAGCTGCCGTGCTATGCGCCAATGGTTCAGTTCCTCACCGACGAGCTGCTGCCCTGGGCGCATGCCCACTGGCACCTGAGCCGCGCACCCGAGCATACCAGCATTGGCGGTTCAAGCTATGGCGGGCTGGCGGCCAGCTTCGCCGCATTTACCCGCCCCGATGTGTTTGGCCGTGTGCTGGCACAGTCGGGCTCGTTCTGGTGGCGGCCGCACGACGACCCGGAATACGAATGGCTAACCCGCCAATTTGTCGATAGCCCGCGCTTACCATTGCAGTTTTACCTCAGCATTGGGCGGCGCGAAGCACGGGCGCGCGTGCGCCCCAACCAGCTCATAGCGACCCGACATCTGCGCGATGTGCTACGTGCGAAGGGCTACCCGGTTCACTATACCGAAACAGATGGTGAACATCACTACCGCGCCTGGCGAGCTAACTTCGCCGATGCGCTCATCGCACTGTTGGCTGAACAACCTAGCGATAAGGCATAGTTCCTATGTATACCCTCAAGGCAGTTGTCCTGTGACTATACCGCACGCATCACGATCGCCACTGGCGGCATATACCTTCGCCGATGATGAGGTATGGAGCGACCTGACACCTGAGCAGCGCGCGCAGATCGAGCGACGCATGATGCTGGAAACCTTTCCATCGGGGCATATTTTTTATGCGCCGGAAGAAAGCAGCGACCGGCTATTTATGGTGCGGAGCGGGCGGGTGCGGATCTACAAATTGTCGCCTGAAGGCCGCGCACTTACACTGCTGATTCTTGAACCGTACTCGCTCTTTGGCGAAATGGCGATTAATCCCGACTGGGTACACGATAGCTTTGCCGAATCGATAACCGAATGCACGATTGGTAGCATCCGCCAGGCCGAAATGCGCCGCTTGCTGAATGAGTACCCGGCTGTCGCTCAACGGTTTATGAATATCATCAGCCAGCGGCTGCGTGCGCTTGAACACAAGCTCGCCGATATTGCCTTCAAAAGCGTACCACAGCGCCTGGCCGCCGTACTACTCAACCTGGCGCAGCCGCCGAGCACGCCGCAGGGGCCACCAGCCGTTACCCGCTATACCCACCAGCAGCTCGCCGAAATGATCGGCTCGTACCGCGAGACAGTGACCAAAGCCATTAGTGAATTCCGCGAAGCTGGCTTCATTCGCGTCGAAGACGATGTTATTTACCTCACCAACCTGTCCCGGCTGCGCGAACTAATGGCCGCAAAGCCATAGCACGGTAATGCTCTGTTCCGAAATTCGTAATACTTTTTACTTGCACCGCGCTAGGCGGATCGTGTACAATGGCCGGGATGAACGCCGCGTAATTCGCGGACGCGACTACGATGCGGCAGCCGTGAGGGCGGGTATCGGCCTCGCGTTACGCACCAACCATCATGTCTGTTGCTGAACTACCTCCGCGTGCCACACGGGTAGCTGCCGAGCGCCCCGATACAGTGGCGCACCGCACACGCTTTGCCCCAACCTACGAGCAGCTGGCCTATGCCGGGCTGGTTCTCTTTGCGCTACTCACTCACCTGTGGGGGTTGGGCGACCGCGCGCTGCATCACGACGAAACCCTGCACGCGGCCTATTCGTGGCGGCTGTACACCGGCCAGGGCTTCATCCACGACCCATTGCTGCACGGGCCATTTTTGTACCATATCGTTGCGCTGATGTACTTTCTGTTTGGCGATAACGACTTCACGGCGCGGCTCAGTGTGGCCCTGTTTGGCACTGTGCTGGTGGCAATGCCCTACCTGATCCGGCGCGAGCTAGGGCGTACTGGTGCCCTACTGGCAGCGACCTACCTGGCGATTTCACCCGTATTTCTCTATATTGGCCGTTTCATCCGCCACGATATGTATGGCGTGGTGTTTGAGCTGCTGACGATCATCAGCGTAGTGCGCTACGCAAGTACCCGCCAGGCGCGCTGGCTGTATATTGGCGCGGCTGCCCTGGGTCTGATGATCTCGAACATGGAGACGTTTTACCTCTTCAGCGTGATTGTTGGCTCGCTGCTGGTGCTGGTGTTGCTGTGGCGGCTATGGCCTCCAGGGCTAGTACTTGCGGGTGCCATCGGCGTACTTGTGATTGCGCTGGTGTTTGTGCTGCCAGGTAAGCCGCAGGCAAGCATCGGCGAAGCGGCACCGCGGGCGAATGGCACGTATGTATGCCCAGCAGCCGGGCAGCCGCTCCCACCCGATAACCCGATGCTCTTTACGCCGGGGCCGATTTTTGGCTGGGCACCGCTTGCTACCACCGATAACGAATACGCGCTCTGTGTGCGCAATCAGTATGACGATAACCTGCCGATCTATTTTGTGAAGCTAGGTCAGTTTTTTGGGCATCCGGCAATTTTGCTGGCGCTAGTCGTTAGCCTGGCCGGGTTAGGTGCGCTCTACTGGCTGATTGCGCGGCAGCGTGGGCGCGATGGCACTACTGCCTGGCAGCGCGCGCGGGCCAATGGCGACGATTTTGTTGATATTGCGGCGAGCTTAGGTGCCGATCGGCGCGTCTGGATCGCCCTGGCCGTGTTCCTTGTGCCGTATACGCTGCTCTTCACCGCCTTCTTTAATCACCCATCGGGCATTGTGAGCGGTGCCACTGGCTCGCTACTGTACTGGCTAGCCCAACATGGCGTGCAACGCGGCAGCCAGCCGCCCTATTATTACCTTGTGCAGCTCACTGTATACGAACCGCTGGTGCTGCTGTGGGGTGGTTTGGGGCTTGTGCTCACCGCCGTGCTGGTGGTGCGTCGCTTCCGGCGCGGCGAGTGGACTGGCGGCGTGCTTGATTGGAACATTGCCATGCCAGTGCTGCTCAGCTGGTGGGCGATCACGACATTTCTGCTCTATTCGTGGGCGGGCGAGAAAATGCCCTGGCTGACGGTGCATGTCGCCTTGCCGCTGGTATTACTCGGCGCGTGGGCGCTGGCGCGTGTCGTTCGCTGGTGGCGGCGCAATGCCTTTCCACTTGAGCTACGGCCTCAATCGAACAGCGATGTGCATACTGAGGCACCGCTCCATGCTGTCAAGCCACCCGTTTGGGATGGCGCGCTGCGGCTGTACCTGGGGCTGTTTGGTGTAATTGTCGTGCTGTTCTTCCTCATGATAGCGATGGTGAGCGGCGGCGGCGCGAGCCTGGAGTATGTTGCACCATTTATCTTCCCCGGCGCACTTGCACTGATTGCAGTACTGACGCTGTTTGGCGGGCTGCTGCGCGGCTGGCACTGGACACTTGGCGCGCTCGCGCTGGCAATCACGATCTATGGGGCGATATACGGCATTCGCAGCGCCTATCAGCTGAGCTACCGCTATGGCGACGATGCGCGCGAGCTGATGGTATTTGTGCAAACCTCGCCCGATGCGGTGCGGGTAGTGCGCCAGCTCGAAACAGCGGCGACGCGGCGTAACGGTAACCTGAAAGTGTGGTACGACAACGAGACGATCTGGCAGTGGTATATGCGCAACTTCAAGGATGCCCAGCAGCAATCGCCCAGCTTGCCCACTCCCGGCGACGATGTGATGGCCGTTGTGCTACTGCAAGAAAATATTGATAGCAACCCACAAAATACCCAGGCGCTCCAAGGTTTTCGCCTACAGCGCTACCCGCTACGCTGGTGGAACCCGGAAAATGAGCTCTATCGCCTACCGCCAGACTGGACAACAGCGCAAGTCACACCCAATTCATCCCTAATTATGCGCATGCTGCGCACGCCCCTCGATGGGAAAACTGCCAGCGATTTCTGGCAATACATGCTATTTCGCCAGTTGCCTGCTGGCCTTGGTTCTACCGACTTTGTGCTGGCAGTGCGGCCCGCGCTGGCCGATGAAATTGGCCTGGGTACTGGCACCGAGCAAAAATAAACCCGTGCATTCCTGGGCGTAAGCAATGTTTAATTGATAGTAACCCGAACACTCGAGGAAGATATGGCTGCTCTGCCCCGCGAAACCCGCGATTATAGCCCACCACGCTTGCTTAACCGCACGCTCGATTTCTCGTGGCTGAACCTTGAGGTGCTGGCCTTCGGCGCGCTGGTGCTGGTGAGCATTATTGCGCACCTGTGGGGCCTGGGCCATATGGCTATGCACCACGACGAATCGGTGACGAGCTGGATGAGCTGGCGCTACTACACCGGCTCAACCGGGTTTACCTGCGCTGCGGGCAGCTACACCGCGCCCAGCTACTGCTACGATCCGGTATACCACGGGCCATCCTACTATGTGCTCTCGCTGGTGTCGTTCTTTCTATTTGGCGATGGCGAAGCCCAGGCGCGCCTCCCCGAAGCTGTGGCTGGCATTCTGCTCACTATTTCGGCCTGGATGCTGCGCCCGTACTTTGGCCGCACCGGCACCTTTGTCGCCGCCGCACTGCTCACCTTCGCACCTTCGCTGCTCTACTTCACACGCTTCTCACGCCACGATGCGCTGATTGTGCTGTGGGCATGCTGGATGGTCATCGGCATGTTCCGCTATGTCGATAGTGGGCGACCGCGCTACCTCCACCTTACCGCTGCGGCAACGGCCCTGGCAATGGCGACTCACGAGCTGTACTATATTTTGTTCTTCCTGTTTGGCTCGTTTCTGCTTATGCGCGTCGCTGCCGAGCTATTTCCCCGCCGCACCGTGCTTATTGTATTGGGTGCGGCGCTGGCGGTGATGCTGCTCATCACAGTGCTCGATCCGCAAATTACTGCACGGCTGCGTGGCGGTGGCATTGGCCTGCTGTTCAGCGTTGTGCTGGGAATGGGCCTGCTGTCCATGCGCGTGTGGGATAGCGATCCAGTCGTCAGCGCCCGCCTGCTGGCGCTCTGGCGCAACGAGCGGCCTGTACTTGTAACGGCGTTGGGCATTCTCGTCGCGATCTTTGTGTTACTGTTCAGCAATTTTTTCACGAACATGCGCGGCGTCCTCGATGGATTGTACCAGGGCCTGGCCTACTGGCTCGGCTCACAGCATGAATACGCGCGCGGCAAGCAGCCCTGGTACTACTACCTGATGCTGCTCCCGGTATATGAGCCAATCGCGCTCCTTGGTGGGGTTGGCGCAATGTCGGTGCTGTTTGCCTGGGGGCGCACACGTATCGCCGCGCTGCTATGGATCGTGATTGGTGCGCTGGGAATCTATGCTGCTGGGCTGTTTGGCGGGCTGGGCATCCTGATCAGCGCCGGGCTGGTTGGCCTGGTAGCGTACCTGGTGATCAGCGGCTGGTGGCGTGGCCCCCGCCTACCAACGCCCGCGCCCGATGCTGAGCCAACGCTTGAGGCCAATGAAGAAGCGCCAAACGGCAGCGAAATCGGAAATGGCGTAGAGCTACTCGGCGCGACCGAGCATGCTGCGCCAGCCCCGCAGGCCAAAGCCGTACCACAAGCATGGCCTGCATTTGCGCCTGCTCCGCTCTTCCCGCTCTTTCTGGCGTTCTGGTTCATTGGCGCGCTGGTGGCATTTTCGTGGGCGGGCGAAAAAATGCCCTGGCTGCTCACGCATATTGCGCTGCCCGGCAACCTGCTCGCGGCCTGGGCGATTGGCCGCTTGATTGATAGTGTGGACTGGCGCGCGCTCCCCGACCGGCGGGCCGCGCTGATTCCAGCCGCGCTGGTGCTAGCGCTAGTGGCGATTGGCGTGGCGCTCGCGCGCTTTTCAGCGGGGGGCGAAGGCCAGGCGGGCCAGGCGGCGATGCTGCAAGCAATTGTGCCCTTACTCATTGCTGGCTTGATGATTTTCGGCATCTTAACCATTGGGCAGCGGCTCGGCGGGCGTACCACGCTGGTTATTTCGGCGCTCACGCTGTTTGGCCTGCTGGCGGCGTATAGCATCCGTGCGAGCTGGATGGTGGTGTACGATCACCCCGACACGCCCATAGAAATGCTGATTTATGTGCAAAGCCCGCCCGATGTGCCGCTGATCGTGGATGACCTGCGCCACCTGGCAATTAACCTCACGCGCAATCAGCGCAACGCCGAGGATCCAACCGGCGGGCATACCATGCCAGTCATTATGGATGCGGGCGATGAAAATAGCGAAGGCAGCCTTTCCTGGCCCTACCAGTGGTACCTGCGCGATTTTCAGCGCATCGAGAGCCGCAAGGCCGACGCGCTCCAGAATGCGACCGCCGAAACCTTCCAGGTGCCGGTTGATCGCAACCAGCCTGATGGCGAAAAAGAGTACGCCCCGGTGGTACTGATCTACGTGCCGCATATCACTGATGCAACGCGCCAGGCGCTCGAAGATAACTATGTCAAAAAATACGATTCGAAGCTCAATTGGTATTTCCCGGAAGGCGACCTGAGTGGCTGCGACCCGACTCAGCCGGGCTATAAGCGCTTTTTCTATAACACCAGCACGATTGCACAGGCCAAGGCCGACCCGCAATGTAAAAACCTGAATGTCGAGAGCTTGCCCTACGAGCCGGTGTATGCGCCGCTGGTGTGGCCGTTCCGCCCAGAAAACTGGAATACCGTTAAGAATTACCTGCTGTACCGTGAGCTACCAAGCCCGCTACAGGTGTATGGCCGCGAGATGCAGGTGTGGGTGCGCAAAGACCTGGTGGCAAGCGGTGAGGCGAGCGGTGGCGGCACCAGCAGCGATACGGTGAAGCTAGTGGCCGAGCAAGTGTTTGGCAGCGCTGGCACCGCCGAAGGCCAGCTGGGCGACCCGCGCGGCCTGGCGGTTGATACGCAAGGCAATATCTATGTCGCCGATATCGCCAATCATGCTGTCAAGGCATTCGATGCCCAGGGTAAGCTCAAGTTTGCGGTTGGCAGCCAGGGCAACGGGCCAGGCCAGTTCAACGAGCCGCATGGTGTGGCCGTCGATGCGCAGGGCAATATTTACGTGGCCGATACCTGGAATGCGCGCGTGGTGAAGCTCGACTCAACCGGTAAGTTCGTGAAGAGCTGGGGCACTGGCAACGATATTGGGAATGGGCGCAGCGCCATGATGACGGATGGCACCGAAGCGGGCAATAATGCGGCTCCGCTCGGCTTCTATGGGCCGCGCGGCATTGCAATTGATAGCGCAGGCCGGGTATATGTGGCCGATACCGGCAATAAGCGCATCGTCGTCACCGATAGCGACGGCAAGTTCCTGTACCAGTGGGGCCATGGCGGCAACGAGCCAGGTGCATTTAACGAGCCAATTGGTGTCGCTGTTGATACGCAGGGCGATGTCTATGTTGCTGATACATGGAATGGCCGGGTGCAGGTGTTCGGGCGCGGCGAAAGCGATACCGTGAGCGCAACACCGAAAACAAGCTGGCGTGTGCCCGGCTGGCAGCCCAGCACCTACGACGATCCGTTCATCGCGGTAAGTGCCGAAGGCCAGGTATTCGTTAGCGTGCCAGGCCGCAACCAGCTGCTGTATACCACCACTACCGGTGAGGCGCTGCTGCGCTGGGGAGGCAAGGGGAACGATTTTGCCTCGCTCACGCTCCCCAGCGGCGTGGCCGTCGCGCCCGATGGCACGGTTGTTACCGTCGATCGTGGGAACAACCGGATTATGCGCTTCAAGCTGCCAGCGTCGGGGCAATAAGCGGTACAACAGTCATTGAACGACGGGTTAGTATGCCTCGCGCATGAGCACCGTCACGCTCTCGATATGCGCAGTCTGCGGAAATAGATCGACCGGCTGTACACTCGCCACGCTGTAGCCGCCCGCCACCAGTAGCTTCAGGTCACGCGCGAGTGTGCCGGGCTGGCACGAGACGTACACAATTCGCGCCGGGGCCAGCCGCAGCAGCTGAGCGATCGCCTGGGGGTGGCAGCCGCGCCGAGGCGGATCGAGCACAACCGCCTCGGCGGGCGCTTCAACCTTTGGCAGCACTGCCTCGACGCGCCCGGCCAGAAATTGCGCGTTCGTAACCGCGTTCAGCGCGGCGCTAGCGCGGCCATCTTCCACGGCATTCGGGAATTCTTCGATCCCCACGACCTCGCGCACCTGAGCGGCCAACGGCAGCATAAATGCGCCTGCACCGCAGTATAAGTCGAGCAGGCGTTCGGTGCCGCTCAGCTTCAGTCCCGCCCGCACCAGCGTGAGTAGCAGCTCGGCGGCGGCCCGGTTCACCTGGAAGAAGCTGGTAGGCCGCAGCTGAAAGGCAATGCCGCCTAGCTCTTCGATCAGGTGCGCCGCCCCCAGCACTTGCTCGGCCTGCCCTGGCACGAGAACTGTAACGCCCGCCAGCGCCGCGCAGCGTGTGCGCCAGCGTCGCGCTAGCAACAGCGGGTCGGCGCCGCTGCCATGTGCCGTGCGCAGCGCCGCCAGCACATACCCATATGTCTCGCTGGTACGCAAGATTATTTCATCCGGGCTATCATCGCGCAGCACCATCCGCAGATCTGCCAGCGCCTCATTCAGCACCGGCAGCAGCAGTGGGTCGTGCGCAATTGGCTGTAGCTCGCGCGAGGCGGCGGCGAAGTACCCCAGCTCGCCATTCGCGCCGTGCAAGCGGGCGCTGTTGCGGTAGCCCCACGGGTGCGGCGCCGCCAGCGTGTCGGCGACGGGTGCATCGGGCAAGCCGCCAATCTTTGCCAGCTGGTCGGCCACGATCTGGCGCTTGAAGCGCAGCTGCGCCGCATAGTCGATGTGCTGCCAGGGAATGTGATCGGCGCCCGGCAAGCGCGGTACGATCCGTTCGGGCGCTGCCTCTAGCACCGCGGTGACGGTGCCGCGCGCATACGCATCGTGGCGCTCGCTCAGCTGCACGCGCACGCGCTCGCCTGGTAGCCCGCCGCTGGCAAACACCACGCGCTCATCCCAGCGGCCAACCGCTTCACCACCCTGGGCCATGCCATCGAGTGAGAGTTCCAACATTGCTGGCCAGATGCTCGTCATACGATTCATCAGTACTATTAGGAAATATGCAGTTGCGTTGTTCGGTAGCTTATGGGAGGCTTTTTGCCTGTGGCAGCATGGTACTTGCTGAGCTTTTTGTGTGCGGTTGTTCCGCGCGGAACAACCGCACACAACGAACATAAAGCGTACCGCTCTGCCGAAGGCTCGATCCGCGCAACTGCGTAAGTCCTAACTATATGGGTCGAATAGGGCAGTATAGCACGGATTCTGCGACATTTGCACCGCACAAGCACGGTATAATGCGGCCAGCAGCAGCAGCGAGAAGGGAAACGACCATGGCGCGCAAACGCATTTTGCTTGGGGTAGCGGCAGGGTTTGGGCTGGCGACCGCACTGAGCGCACAGCCAGTGCGTCAGCGGCTGTGGGCACGCCTGCTGCAGCTGCCGCCCGCCCAACACCGCATCGCCCTTGAGGCCGATATTGCCGTGCCCATGGCCGATGGCGCGCGCCTGCTCACCGACCACTATGCGCCGCAGACACCCGGCACCTTCCCAACCATTCTCATTCGCACGCCCTATGGCAAACGCCGCGAGGCTGGCATTAATGGCCTGATGTGGGGAATATTTGCTGCGCGCATGGCCGAGCGCGGCTACCACGTAGTGGTGCAGCTCACGCGCGGGCGCTTTGCCTCGGGCGGCAGCTTCGACCCACTGGTACACGAGGCCGCCGACGGCTTAGCCACGCTTGAATGGATGCGCCAGCAGCCCTGGTTCGATGGCCGATTAGGCACCTGGGGGCCAAGCTACCTGGGCTATGTGCAGTGGGCGCTTGCCGCCGCCGCGCCACCCGAGCTACGCGCTATGGTTCCGATCGTTACTGGCGCGCAGCTTGGCTCGCTCACCCACCTCGATAGCGCGTTTGGCCTCGACACGCTGCTGGCCTGGGCAACCCTCACCAGTACGCAGGGCGGCGAAGTGCAGCCCAACCCCTCCTGGCTCGATATCGTGCGCGGCATGTTCCAGCTGCCCGGCCAGCTCGCGCGCGGCTTTCGGCACCTGCCGCTCGGCGCGGCCGATGCCCAGGCAATTGGCCGCACCGTCGGCTTCTACCAGGATTGGCTGCACCACACCGATTTGCGCGCACCCTATTGGCAGCAGCGCGACCACACCGCCAACGTTGCGGCAACCAGTGCGCCCGCCCACTTCCTCTCCGGCTGGTACGACCTGATTCAGCGCGAACTGCTGGCCGACTACCTGGCACAACGCGCGGCGGGTCGCACGCCCTTCCTCACGATTGGGCCATGGCCCCATACCGACCCGCAGCTGCTGCTCACGGCGCTGCAGGTCGGGATCGCCTGGTTCAACCAGCAGCTAAAGGGCGAAGCACCAGAGCCACGCCAGCCCGTACAGCTGTTTGTGATGGGAGAACAGGCGTGGCGCGGCTATGCGAGCTGGCCGCCACCCGCAACAACTACGTCGTTCTTTCTCCACGCCCTCGGCGCGCTAAGCCGCGCGCAGCCTGATGCAGCCCCGCCCAGCCGCTATCGCTACGACCCTAGCGACCCGACGCCCGCACTCGGCGGCGCGCGGCTGGTTGGCGACGCAAGCGGCCCGCGCGACCAGCGCCCGCTGGAAGCCCGCGCCGACGTCTTGTGCTACACCAGCGCCGCGCTTGAGCACGATCTCGATGTGATTGGGCCGGTGCGGCTCGTGCTGTATGTGCGCTCAAGCCTTGAGCACACCGATTTCCTCGGGCGGCTGTGCGATGTATATCCCGATGGGCGCTCGATCAACATCTGCGATGGGCTGGTGCGGCTGGTTCCGGGCAGTGGCGAACGCCAGCCCGACGGCAGCTTGCGCATCGAAATCGATATGTGGAATACCGCGATACAGTTCCAGCGCGGCCATCGCATTCGCCTGCATGTCGCCAGCGGCGCACACCCGCGCTGGAACCGCAACCTCGGCACTGGCGAGGCGCTCGCCAGCGGCACAACTATGCGCGCCGCCGAGCAGCTGATCTACCACGATTCAGCGCACCCTTCGGCGCTGCTGCTGCCGGTGGTTTAGCGGTAGGCCAGCGGCTGAACGTGCATATCGCGCGGCCACAGCACATACACCGTGCTCGTGCCCTGCTGCCACAGCGCCACCGCGCCGCCGCTAAATTGCAGCACCGTCGCACTCGCTGGCTGCTCGGCGGCGGTCGGCCAGCCCATATCCTGCCGCACAAACTTATTCGAGATCCACAGCTTGCCAAAGCCACGCAGCGGCGCAACATGGCCCGCTGGCGGCGTCAGACCATAGTCAGCCGGGTCGGCGCTCGTCCAGGTATCTTCGTGAATCTGGTAGGTCAGCGGATGGCCGGGTGCATACATCGAGTTAAAGATACGATAGATGCGCTTCCCGGCTGTGCCCTGATCGACCCATAGCATGCTGCCATTATCATAGGGCTGAAATGCCGCCGGAGCATTGCCCACTGCGAGGGTCTGGCAGCCCAGGTTTTCGGCTAGCCCGGCCTGCTGCGCGAGCGTGGCCTGCAATGGCGCAGCGATGGGGGTAGTACACAGCTGTGGCGGCGCGGCGGCATAAATGTCGTTCCCCAGCAACCCCAGCAGCACCTCGTAGCGCGTGCCGCGCAGCTCGGTATGGTGTTCCATACGCCGCCGCTCGAAGTATTGCACTGTGCCCGTCCAGCCGCCGATCGTCTCGGTCATAGGCTCACTCAAGGGGTAGCCAAATCGTTCGAGGCCACCATTACGCTGCCAGTAGCTCAAAAACGGCTCGCACACGCTATGGCGCGTCTGGTCGAAATAGGCACAGCCGCTCGGCAGCCCGCCAGCAAATGGCGGAAATTCGTACCACGAGCGGCCTTGCAGCTCTAGCGCGCGCGCACCCATGCGCCCGGCCAGCGCGCCTTCCAGCGTGTGCAGCTCCAGCCGGTCGCGCTCGAACCACTGGGTGCGGCCCACCCACGTGCCCTCAACCAGCTCATTGGGCAGCTCGTCGCTGATTGGGTAGCCAAACACCACCAGCCCGCCGTTGCGCTCCCAATACGCCAGCAGCTCGCCCGCAACACAATGCCCGGTTTCGGGGAAGCAGCGTTGACGTGGCTGCGCCCCCGCCTGGGCTGGCAGCGCCAGCAGCGCCAACAGTACAAGCAAGGTGGTTATCCATATTCTATGCTTCATTGCACCATTCTCCCTTTCAGTAGCAACGCCTTTATTGCGCGCGTTATACCAAATTTGCCAGCAGTATTACGCACGACGCACGTAACATTTGGCTTTGGAGTGCGTCATGCATCGTGCACGCTATACACATATTCAACCGACAACGTCATGCGCATAGCACACTAATGCCACAGCTTTAGTATAACGCGCTGCGGTAGGCGATACCAGAATAAACAGCTGGTGGAATAATTACGCCGGGCTGATAGGCTCGCGCACTACCGTATCAGCGGCAGGGGAGGTTGCGCGCCCACGCCAAAGCAGCAAGGCCAGCAGCGGCACATAGGCCGTTGCCGTGACCAGCCGGGCGACCCATTCCTGGCTATTGCCAAAGATATAGACGAGCGGCCAGTACAGCCAAGTTACCAGTACCCACACCATCATTTCAGTGCGGGTGCGCAGCGCGGCAGCAAGAATTGGGGCGTCGTAGAGCGCACGCTGGGGGATGATGGCGCACAGCAGCAGGTAGCGCGCATCAAGGTCGCGCCAGCGCAGCAGCGCTAGCAGTAGCAGCGCACCAGGGAGTGTAAGCAGGGGAATATAGCCATTGAAGCCACCGACCAGGCGCAACCAGCGCAGCGGCCAGTCGGGCATAATTGCGAATGTGGCTAGGCCAAACACCGCGCACGCCAGCGCGCGCCGCCAGGTCAAACGGGTAAGGGCGATCGGCAGGCCAATATGCGGCTTCACCAGGGTGAGCGGCAGCAGCGCTGGCAGCAGCGCCACCGCCAGCAGCAGCACGCCCCACTGGGCAAACCACAGCGCATGCAGCGCCGGGGCCGAGAGTAGCGCCAGCAACCTCCAGGCTCGACCGGCGCGCAGCAACGCAAATGCCGCCAGCCCGCCGCTCATCGCTGACACTAGCGCCGCCGCGTGTGCTTGGGAGAGCGGCGCGAATGGCAGCAGCACAACCGCCGTGGTGAGTGGGTTGGCTGGGTACAGCCGCCCGGTGCCTGGCTCAAAAAACTGGCACGCCGGGCCATACGGGTCGCGCCCGGCTAAAACCTCGCGGGCATAGCAGTGTGGCCAGGCGGTATCGTTGCCAAAGCGCGCAATCGGCAAGAGCCGGATGACCAATATCGCCAGCCCAATCGCCAGGCTGATGTAGATACGGCTGCGAAAGCTCATACTGGTAGTGTAGCAGAACTGGATAATGAGAAATCGTCGTCTTTGCGTCCGTTTGGCAACAAGATACGCACAGGTTCGGCGATCCGCTACTACACTTTATTACAGCTACTGAGGTACACACTACGAAAGGAATGCGCACATGCCATCCAGCCTTATGATTCTGGTCGCCGGGCCATACCGCTCGGGCACCAACGACGACCCCGCCCTGATCGCTGCCAATGTTGCCGCAATGAATCAGGCTGCCCTACGGCTGTTTCGTGCTGGGCACATTCCGGTGCTTGGCGAATGGTTTGCCCTCCCACTGATCGAAGCTGCGGGCGGCCAGCAGCTTGGCGACGCGATTTTCAACGAGATTTTTCACCCAATTGCGCAAGCGGTAGCAACCCGCTGCGATGCCTGTTTGCGCATCGGTGGGGCTTCGGCTGGTGCCGATGGTATGGTTGATCTCGCGCGCTCACTTGGGCAGCAAGTGTTCTACAACATCGAAGATGTGCCCGGCATCGAGCCGCTGTAACGGCCAAACGCGCGCCATGCAACTTCACCAGCGGGTTTAACGTACATTCTAGCAACGATCTACTGCGCAGCCTGGCTCGGCGCTTGCCGATTCACGAGCCATATGCTACGCTACCGCAGGAGAATGCGATTATGGCGAGCGTGATGCCGCCGCCGACGAGGAAATCAATGGCCGAGGTTACCGAGATCCTCTGCCCAATTTGCCATAAGCCTAACCCGCCGCGGGCAAAGTTTTGTATGCACTGCCAGTCCGACGTTATTCTAAATAACGACGGCCCGATGTGCTTCAAGATTACGTCGATTATTAAAGAAGGCGGGCAAGGCGCTGTGTATCAGGCCGTGGCTGCCGACAAAAACGGCCAGCCGCAGGGCCAGCCGATCTATGCCGTCAAAGAAATGCTCGATCGTTTCACCGACCCGAAAGAAGAGGCCGAGGCGATTGAGCGCTTTGAGGAAGAGGCCCAGCTGCTCAAGAAGCTCTCGCACCCGCGCATTCCCAAGATTTATGCTAGCTTCAAAGACGAAGAGCGCCAGTACCTGGCGATGGACTTCGTGCGCGGCAAGGATATGGAAGATATTATCCGCGAGCGGGGTGCGCTGCCCGAAGCCGAGGTACTTACCTGGGCCGATCAGCTGTGCGATGTGCTGAATTACCTGCACAACCACAAGCCCGAGCCAATCATCTTCCGCGATATGAAGCCCTCGAACATTATGGTCGAGCCGGATGGCGGGGTGAAGCTGATTGACTTTGGCATTGCCAAAGTGTTTCAGCGCGCCCAGCGTGGTACCCAGATTGGCACGCCCGGCTATGCCCCACCCGAGCAATACCAGGGCTTGGCCGCGCCCACCTCCGACATCTATGCGCTAGCGGCGACGCTGCACCATATGATCACCGGCCGCGACCCGCGCGACGAGCCGCCGTTCTCGTTTCCGCCAGCGTATGGCCTGCGTCCTACCAGCATCTCGAAGCGCACCTCCGACGCGCTGCAAAAGGCGCTGCAAATGAAGCCCGAGGATCGCTTCCAATCGGTGGCCGAATTTCGGGCCGCGCTGCGCCCACTGCCCGCGCCCCAGCCGCAGGTGCGCGTGGCCCCGCCAACGCAGGCGCTGCCGCCCCAGCCGCAGGTTGCCCCGGCGGCAACCGCAGCGCGGCCAGCGCCTGCAGTAAATACGCCTGCGCCCGTGTCTACGACGGTTCCGCCACCACCGGCTATGCCTGCGCCCAAACCGCGCCGTAGCTTCTTTGGCACGCTGGTGCGCACGGCGCTTATCTTGCTGCTGGTGGCCGGGGTGGGTCTGGGTGTGGCAATTTATGCCCTCCCCGATCAGTTTGGCGGCCTTATTGGCGCTAGCGCCCCAGCGACACCCACGGCGACGCCACCGCGCGTGTATGTGCCAAAGGGAACGTTCACGCTGAACAACCAGGAGCTGATTGTGCCTGATGGGGTTGATGTGCGCCAGGCATTTTTGCAGGCGTTTATCGAAGTAGCGCGCAACGACCCGCAATATGGCCCGGAAGCGATTACCAGCCCGAATGCGCCACCGGCCTTCATCGGCGACCCCGAGAAAATTAGCGTTGAGACCGGCGGCACGCGCTACCGTGCCAGCATGCAGGGCCTGGTGCTTGTACCACAATAGAAGCTCTTCTTTATCCAATCTTTAGTATCCACCAGGCCCCGCTGGCAGCGCAGCCCTGTATCAGGAGCTGCGCTTATGGTTTTGCCCGCGCTTGCCCAGGCGGGCCAGCACGCAGGTAGCGCGGGGCCTGAGCAACCGGGCTTGAACTGTGTGGGTTTTGCGCAGTGGCAACCTGCCCTAAACTACGCTCGGCTTCACCGGCCAGCGGCGCGATGGCACCGGCTTGCTGTACTACCACGCCCGCATGTACGACCCGGTGCTGGCGCGGTTTGTGAGCGCGGATAGCGTGGTGCCGGGCAATGCCAGCGGCAGCCTGCAGGGCATTGCACTCAAGCCGCTGACGGTGGACTTCCACGAAGTAGGCTTTGGCGCAACGCTGAACCGCGAGAACGGCCAGCCCTGCTGGTTCCAGCTGAGCGATACGCAACGCCAGCAGGTGGGCGACCCGTGGGGGCCACAGAATCCGCAGGCGCTTAATCGCTACAGCTATGTGCAGAATAATGCAGTAAAGTATATAGATCCAAGTGGGCACAGTGCCAGATGCAAAAGGTTGTTTGGATATGATATATGCCTTGCTGCAGTTAATGTTGTTAACAATAGCGACTATCCAATTGAGGTTACTGGTGATTCATGGGACGAGGATTGTCAGTGTTACCAGACAAAAACTGTTGTTGTTGGCCCAGGAGAGTCTTCACGTGACCATGGCATCGCTGATGCTGATCAGGTGCGCACTATTCGTGCAGAGCATGACGGTGTAACATAGCTTCTGTACTTTGGGAAAGGGCCACCGCTTGAGGAGCGGGGTCGGGTGTATCCTTGGCGTTGCCTAGACGACCAAGAAAGGAACACCCGATGCCCCGCCAGCCCGATTG
>WBZP01000434.1_pt1 | contig 57305 bp, 52 predicted proteins | sample 5204301 | NCBI WGS metagenome assembly WBZP01 (sample SAMN12412401, study PRJNA552823) | activated sludge metagenome | isolation source: activated sludge from nitrification reactor of wastewater treatment plant... | place: USA: Pennsylvania | collected 2017
GACGAACGGCCAGGGCGTCGCCGTCCAGTCGTTCGAGACGACGATCGGCGGCAGCATCCGCTCGAAGGGCAAACGCTACTCGCTGATGTCGGCGCCGACCAGCTGCAAGGGCGGCTGGAAGTTCTCGGCGACGTTCACCTACGCGAGCGGCGCGGTCGGCACGGTGAACAAGCAGATTCCCTGCAAACTGCTGGCGAGCTAGCTGAGCGGCGTCTGCGCTTCGCATCTCGCGACGCAGCGTCGCACGCGGCGGCGGTCACGCACCTGAAGTGCGCTCTCTTGCCACGCGCTCGCCGCGCCGCGACCTGCTTTGCGCAGACGCCGCTCAGGGTGTAGGTGGTTCCACCTGCTTCGGCTTCCGCCCCGGCGCGTCCGGGTTGGGGTCGAGCAGGCCGAGCTGCTCGCCCATCCCGCTGAGCGCCTTGGTGAACTCCGACGGGATGATCCAGAGCTTGTTGGCCTCGCCCTGCGCGATCTGCGGCAGCATCTGCAGGTACTGGTAGCTCAGCAGCTTCTGGTCGGGGTCGCCCTCGTGGATCGCGCGGAAGACGGTGTCGATCGCTTTCGACTCGCCCTCAGCGCGGAGGATCTGCGCCTCCTTGGCGCCCTGGGCGCGCAGCACCGCTGACTGCTTCTCGCCCTCGGCCGTCAGGATCTGTGACTGCTTCGTGCCCTCGGCGTTGAGGATCTGCGCGCGACGGTCGCGCTCTGCGCGCATCTGCTTCTCCATCGCCTCCTGGATGCTCGCCGGCGGATCGACGGCCTTCAGCTCGACGCGGTTGATGCGGATGCCCCAGCGGCCGGTCGCCTCGTCCAGCACCGTCCGCAGCTGCGAGTTGATCTGGTCGCGGCTCGTCAGCGAGTCCTCGAGCGTCATGCCGCCGATCACGTTTCGCAGCGTCGTGACCGTCAACTGCTCGATCGCCTGCAGCGGGCTGGCGACCTCGTAGGAGGCGGCCTTCGGGTCGGTGATCGTGAAGTAGAGGACGGTGTCGATGTTGACCGTGACGTTGTCCTCGGTGATCACGCCGCTCGGCGGGAAGCTCACGACCTGCTCGCGGAGGTCGATCAGTGGGCGAACGCGATCGATGAACGGGACGACGATGTTGAGCCCCGGCTCCATCGTGCGGTGGTAGCGGCCGAGCCGCTCGACGACGCCGGCCCGCGCCTGCGGGATGATCCGAACGGTCTTCGCCAACACCACGAGGGCGAGGACGAGAAGGACGATGATGACGATTGCTCCAGCTCCCATGGCGATGCGCTCCGGTCGTTCGGTGGTGGTGGGTCAGGCTTGTTCGACGATCGCGGTCGCGCCGCGGATCGCAACGATCGATACCCGGGCGCCGGCCGCGAGCGGCTGGCCCCCGTCCTCAGTGCGGGCGGTCCAGACCTCGCCCTCGTCGAGACGGATCGCACCTTGGTTGCGATCGTTGTCGACGTCCTGTGTGACGGTTGCAGTGTGACCGACGAGCGCCGCGGTTCCGGTGCGGATCTCCGGCGGCGTGGTCAGGTGGCGCTTGGCGATCGGGCGGATCAGAAGGAATCCGACCAGTGTGCCGACCGCGAATGCGATCCACGGCGGCAGCCAGCCGTCGACCAACAGGTCGACGAGCAGCGCGACCGCGGCGCCGAGCGCAAACGGCGCAAGGAAGAACCCGGTGATCGTCAGCTCACCGGCTGTCAGCGCGACTGCTGCGATCACCCACCAGACCCAGGACTCCATGTTCCGGATCCTACTCGGAGGCGATCAGCGCGCGGGCGAAATCATCGGCATCGAACGGCCGCAGGTCCTCGACTGCCTCGCCGATCCCGATCAACTTGACGGGGATTCCGAGATCGCCGGCGATCGCGAGCGCGACGCCGCCCTTGGCCGAGCCGTCAAGTTTGGTCAGGACGATCCCGTCGACCGGCACCGTCTCCGAGAAGAGCTTCGCCTGGCGGACGCCGTTCTGGCCGGTCGTCGCGTCGATCGTGAGCAGCGTCTCGTGCGGGGCGTCCGGGATCTGTTTGGCGATCACGCGGCGAACTTTCGCAAGCTCGTCCATCAGTTGCTGCTGGTTGTGGAGGCGGCCGGCGGTGTCGATGATCACAACATCGGCGCCGGTATCGATCCCGCGCTTCACGGTGTCGAACGCCACCGCTCCCGGGTCGGAATCCGGCGCTCCGGTGACGACCTCGCAGCCGGCCCGCTCCCCCCAGCCCTCGAGCTGCTCGGTCGCGGCCGCCCGGAACGTGTCGGCGGCGCCGACGACGACGCGCAGCCCGCGTTCGCGCAGGTGCCAGGCGAGCTTTCCGACCGTCGTCGTCTTGCCGGTCCCGTTGACCCCGACCGCCATCAGCACGGCCGGCGAGTGGCGCAGGTCGATCGTCTGCTCCCCCGTCCTGGCGGCCTCGGCGAGCAGCTCGATCAGGCGCTCCTCGAGCGCCGGCCCCTCGGTCACCGTCCCTGCCTCGTACTCGGTCTCGAGCGCGCCGACAATCCGCGCGGTCGACGTCGCGCCGACGTCGGCCATGATCAGCGCCTCTTCGAGCCGTTCCCAGGTCTCGTCGTCGACGCGCTGCAGCAGCGTCGCCTGAAGCTCGGCGCCGAGCGCCTCGCGGGTCTTCGAGAGGTTCTCGCGCAGCCGCTTGAAGAGCCCGCCGCGACGGCCGGCCGCGTCGGGCTGCGCGGCGCCGGCGGCGGCATCCCCAGCGGGATCGGTGGTGATCAGCAGCTCGGACCAGTCGCGCGCCATCGCCGCGCGACTGTACCCGGCGTGACTAGCGGCTGTTTGCGAGCGCCGCGCGGGCGCGAGCCGTGCAGTCGACGGCGCGCCCCATCTCGGGGTCGGTCAGAAGGCAGGCGGCCAGCACGGCCCGTTCTGCTCTGCCGCTGAGTCGAAGGTCGACCCGCGGTGCCCTGCGGCCTTCGAGGTCCTTGCCCTCGCCGTCACGGAACGCGACCGAACAGCGCCACTCGGCGGTCGTACGCCCGGCGCAGCGAGCCTTGCTGATCGAGACGCCCTCGGCGTGCCAGCGGACGGCGACGAGCACCGACGAGGCCGCCTGCGCGGCCGCAGCCCCACGTGCGAGCTGCTCCTGCTGGTCGACAGGCCCGCCGGAGCCGAACGCGGCGCCGCGCAGCAGCGTGCCCGCGAGCATCCCGCAGGTGACGCACGCGACGATCAGGACAGCCACCTTCACAAACGTTCAATCGGCAGATCTCCCCGACATCCTGAGCGGCGGGTGCGCGCGGCACGCGCCGCTCAGACCGGCACTACGACGCGTCCGGCCAGCTCGTGGTCGGTCATCTTGCGCGAGACCACCTGCGAGATGCCGTCACCGCCCATCGAGACGCCGTAGAGCGTGTCCGCCGCCTCCATCGTCCGCTTCTGGTGCGTGACGATGATGAACTGGGCGCGACCGGCGTGGGCGGCGAGCAGGTCCAGGTAACGGGTGATGTTGCGATCGTCGAGCGCCGCCTCGACCTCGTCAAGAATGTAGAACGGGCAGGGCCTCGCGAGGAAGACGCTGAACAGAAACGCGATCGCCGTCATCGTCTTCTCGCCGCCCGAGAGCAGGCTGAGGCGCTTCATCGACTTGCCGGCAGGGGTGATCTCGATCTCGACACCAAGGTCGTCGTCGGGCCCGAGCCCTTCGAGAGCCGCCTCCTCAGCCGCGGCCTCAGCCTCGGCGCTGGCCTCGATCGCCGCGTCGGATGGCTTCTCGCCGCCCTCGGTGGCAACGACCGGAGCGTTCGAATGTTCCTTGACGAGCGTCAAGCGACCACTGCCGCCCGGGAAGAGCGTGCCGGCAAGTTCGCTGAAGTTTGCTGCAGCCGCCTCGAACGTCTCCGTGAACGTCTGCTCGATCTGCCGGTCGGTGTCGCGGATGACTCCGCGCAGCTCGCGCAGCGCGGTCTCGAGGTCGTCACGCTGCCGCTCCAGCTCCTCGACGTGTGCGAGCGCCTCGGCGTACTCCTCCTCGGCCAACGGGTTGACCGGGCCGAGCTGAGCCCGACGCTTGACGAGCCGCTCGCGGCGCGCCTCCAGCGACTGTCGCTCGTCGGCGGCCATCGCCTCCGCACGCGGCTCGGCAACCAGGCCGAGTGCCGTCGCCACCTCCTCCAGCTCGCCACGGCTCTCGGCCAGTGAATCGCGGGCCTGCTGGGCCCGGACCTCGGCGCCGGTGACCGCCTCGGCGATGGCCCGCAACTGCTGCTGAACACCGGCCTCCTCTGTCGCACATGCGCGCAGAGCTGCCGCGACTCCCTCACCGGCACGGCGATACTCCGCTAGCTCTTCGGCGACCGCCGCGGCGTGGGTCGCCGCGGCATCGTGAAGACCGCCGAGCGCTGACCCGAGCCGTTCGGCGACCGGCAGCAACGCGCGGTCGCGCACCAACGAAGCGCTCAGCGCCTCAATCTGGTCGGCGCGTTCGCGCCGCTGCCGCGCAGCCTCCTCGGCGACCCGCCGCTCGGCGGCGAGCTCACCCTCGACCTGCGCGCGACGAAGCGCTGCCTCGCCCTGTTCGGGCAGGCGACGACGCTCATCGATCAGCCAGCCGGCCTGCCGCACGGCCTCCTCGGCCTCGGCGAGGCCGCGGGCGGCGGCGCGCCGGCGGTTGTCGGCATCCTCGCGACCGGATTCGGCGGCACCGACGGCGACCTGCGCCGATTCGACCGCTGCGAGCGCCGCCTGTTCCTCACGAACCGCGGCGTCCATCCGTCCGACGAGCTCGTCGCGCTCGTTGCGTACGGCGAGGACCCGCTCGGCGCCACCCGGCGCAGCCTGGCGCAGCTCTCGAACCTGCCCGATCCAGGCGCGACCGGCACGCGTCACTGCGATGCCCTGGAAGTTGTCGGGCACCCCCGCGAGGTCGTCGACGAGCCAAGCGTCGGCGAGCAGACGCTGAGCGACCTGCGTGGCAGCGCCCGCGCCCGCTACAACGTCGGCCAGCGCGCTCGCGCCGGCCAGTGGCGGTCCAGCCGACGCGCCGTGGGTGGGCCCGACCACGAGGGCGCGCCCACCGTCGGCGCCTGATCCGTCGAGCAGCCGCTCGCCGGCGGCGCGATCGGCGACGACGGCCGCTGACAGGCGCGCGCCGAGCGCCGCGGACACCGCCAGCTCGAGGCCGGGCTCGACGCTGAGCTCGTCCGCCAGCGAATGCGCGTCACCGGCGCCGCGATCGGTCGCAGAGCGCAAGAACTGGTTGGCACGGGCGACCGCGGCGCCCAGCTCGGCGGCCTCGCGCCGCGCGCGCTCGGCGGTCTGCGACGCGGCGCGGAGCGCGGTCCGGGCGATCTCGCAGATCTCGCCGGACTCGGTCAACGCCGATGCGCAGCGCTCCAGCTCGGCCTTGGCCTCGTCCGCCCGCTCCTGCGCCGCGGAGCGTTCGGACTCGAGCGTCGCGAGCTCGCGCTCGAGCGCAGCGGCACGGTCGCTGTCGAGGCCGGCGATCTGCTCTTCGAGCGCCGCGATACGGTCGCTGGAGCCGTCATCGGCGGATGCCCCATCGGCCGCGGCGAGCGCTTCGAGACTGTGGAGCTGGGCGGCGCGGCGCTCGATCCGGCCGGTCAGCCGCTCGGCGTTCTCGGCGACACGCTCGCGGCGCCCCTCGATCCGCTCGGCAGCTGAACGCGCGCGCTCAGCCCGGGTCGCGAGCAGCTCACGCTGCTCGGAGCGCGCCGCGAGCAGATGCTCGGCCTCTTGGCGCCGTGCAGCAACGTCGTCGAGCTGCGACTGCAGCTGGTGTTGACGCTCACGCGCCTCACCGGCATTCGCTTCGGCCTGCTCGCGCTGGCCGTCGCGCTCGCGGACAGCCTCGCGCGCCAGCTCCCAGCGGACCTCACGCTCCTGCCGTTCGAGCCGCTGGTGCAGCTCGGCGGCCTCCGCCTGCCGTTTGAGCGGCTTCAGCCGTGCCCTGGCTTCGCGCTCCACGTCGAGCGCGCGGTCGAGGTTGTCCTGTGTCCGGTCGAGCTTCAGCTGCGCGCGGCGGCGACGCTTGCGGTGCTTGCCGAGGCCGGCGGCCTCCTCGATCAGCAGGCGCCGGTCACGCGGCTTGGAGGTGACGATCGACTCGATCTTGCCCTGCGAGATCACCGAATGAGCCTCCTTGCCGAGGCCGGTGTCCGACAGCAGCTCGAGGACATCGACGAGCCTGCACTTGGCGCCGTTGATCCGGTATTCACCGTCGCCGTTGCGGTCCAGCCGGCGCGACACGGAGATCTCGCCGAGCGGCAGGTCGATCCCGCCGTCGGCGTTGTCGAGCACGACCTCGACCTCGGCGCTCGTGCGGGCCTTGACGCCCTTGCCGCCGCCGAAGATCACATCTTGCATCGAGCGGCCGCGGATCGCCGTCGGGGATTGCTCACCCATCACCCAGAGCACGGCGTCGGTGACGTTCGACTTGCCCGACCCGTTGGGCCCGACGATGACCGAGACGCCGGGGCCGAACTCGAGCGTCGTGCGGTCCGGGAACGACTTGAACCCCTTCAAGGTCAGCGACTTCAGATGCATTGGCCGCGCATGCTCTCAATGCCACCGGACGGTCGGTTCGGCTCCGAAACCGCTACAGCGACGGATCCTCGAGCAGCCTCCTCGCCGCGTCCTGCTCGGCCTGCTTCTTCGACCGGCCCGTGCCGGACGCCGCGACCCGATCGGAGGCGCTCGCCCGCATCGTGAACGTGCGGTCGTGAGGCGGCCCGGCCTCGGCAACGAGGTCGTAGCTGACGGTCTCGCCGCGCTGGGCGAGCCGCTCCTGCAGCGCCGACTTGAAGTCGACCGGGTGCTCCAGCGCCTGCGCGAGCTCGGGCTCGAACGCCTCGACGACCGCTTCGGCCGTCGCCGCGTACCCGTGGTGGAGGAAGCAGGCGCCGATGATCGCCTCGACGATCGAGGCGAGCACGCGCTCGGACCCGAGGTCGCCGCCCTGGCCCTCGGGCGCGCCCGCCTTGAGACGGCCGGGGACGCCGAGCCGCTCCGCCACGGCACGGCAGGAGGAGCCGGAGACCGTCTGCGCGCGAATCTTCGTCAGCCGGCCCGCGCCGTGATCCTCGGCCTCGAGCCGCGGGTACATGTGCGCGGTTATCGCCAGCTCGAGCACGCTGTCACCGAGGAACGCGAGCCGCGTGTAGGAGTCTGAGCTGCGCTCGGACCAGGAGGCGTGGGTGAAGACCTGCCGACCGAGGTCGTCGGGCAGCGAGTCGAGCAGTGCCGTGAGGCGCTCCATCGGAACTCAGGAGCCGGTGAGCTGCGCGTGGACGAAGTCGGCGGCCTGGCCGACCGTCTTGATCGAAGCGGCCTGCTCGTCGGTCATCCGAACTCCGTAGCTGTCCTCGAGCTCCTGCACGAGCGTGTAGAGATCGAGCGAATCGGCTTCCAGGTCCTCGCGGAACCGCGACTCCTCGGTTATCGCACCGGCGTCGGTGTCGAGCTCGTCGGCGAGGAACTCCCGGATCACTGTGACGACTTCGTCGCGGGTCATCATCGGCGAGGACGTTACCCGGCGCCTCGGAGCGCCCCGGCGCCCTCGAGCCCGGCCTGCAGCCGGCCGACGAGATCCTCGCGGGCCCCGCGCGCGGCCAGCCGGATCGCCTGGGCGAAGCCGTGGCGTCCGAAACGGCCGTGCGGGACGACACCGAGCGCACGCAGGCCGAGCAGATAGGCGCCGCCGTACTGCTCGGGGTCGAGCCCGGCTCGCAGGTCCGAGACGGCCGGCTTGATCAGGAGCCCTCCGGCCTTGCCGCGCGGCGTCGCCGTGACGGCGGCGCGAACGGCCTCCAGCACGGCCTGGGAGACCCCCTCTGCCGTCTTCAGAACCACGTTGCCGGTGAACCCGTCGCAGACGACCACATCGAACCGGCCGGCGAGCAGCTCGTTGCCCTCGACGTTGCCGGCGAATCGCAGCCCACCGCCGGCCACAGCCAGCCGTGCGTTGGCCTCGACAACCTCCGTGCGCCCGCGCTCGGCCTCTGCGCCGTTGCTCAGCAACCCGACACGCGGCTCGTCCGCGCCGGTCAGGAGCCGGTGCAGCGCCGAGCCCATGAACGCGAACTGGACGAGCTGGTCGGCGCGGACCTCGGTGTTCGCTCCGACGTCCAGCAGCGTGACGATCCCGCCCGCGGCCGGGCGCGGGAGCGGCAGTGCAAGAGCGGGACGCGAGATCCCGCGAGCACGGCGGACGATCAAGGTGCCGGCCGCGAGCGCCGCGCCGGTCCCGCCGCCGCTGACGAACGCCTGGGCGTCCCCGTCGCGGACCGCGCGGGCGACCATCGCGATCGACGACTCCGGGTTGCCGCGGACCGCCGCAGCGGGGTCGGCGAGCTTCGCGATCGAGAGCGGTGCGTCCACGACGGTGACGCCTCCGGCCCCCTCCCCGGCACCGGCGAGCCCGCGTTCGAGTTCGGCGGCGGGCCCGAACAGAAGCACCCGCAGGTCGTCACGGGCGCATGCGTCAGCGGCGGCCGCAGCGACGGCCGCCGGGCCGGCGTCGGCGCCGGCGCTGTCGACGGCGACCGTGGGCGCCCTCACAGGCGTCGTCAGCGCTCGATGCCGAAGCCGCCGGTCGTGTCCACGACCGTCCGGCCGCGGTACGACCCGCACTCACCGCAGACGCGGTGCGGCAGCCGCGTGGCCCCGCACTGAGGGCACGTGTTGACGGTCGGCGTCCCCACCTTGTGCTGGGAACGGCGCTTGGTCGTGCGGCTGTGCGACTGCTTCTGCTTGGGGACGGCCATGAGCGGTGATGGAGGGTAGCGGACGCGCTCTAGATGCCGGTCTGCCCGACAAGCACGCCGACTCCGAGCGTCACCGCCATCGCGATCGCCCCCCAGATCAGCACGCGGAGCAGCGCTGGGCGTCGCGGCGCCCCGCCGAGCTGCGCGCCGGCGGCGCCGAGCGCGGCGAGGGCGAGCAGCGTCACGACCACGCACACGACGATCCGTGCGCCGGCAGGAACCAGTGAGATTGTCAGCAGCGGCAGCAGGGCACCGGCCGAGAACGACCCCGCGGACGTCCAAGCCGCCTGCAGCGGATTCGCCTCGAGATGATCGGCGAGGCCGAGCTCATCACGGCGGTGAGCCTCGAGCGCGTCCCGCTCGGTGAGCGTCCGCGCGACCTCCTGGGCCAGCTCTGTCGGAAGCCCTCGCTGCTCGTAGATCGACACGAGCTCTCGAAGCTCGCCCTCGGGGTTGCGCCGCAGCTCGCGCGCCTCCAGCGCGAGGTCGGCGCGCTCGACGTCCCGCTGGGAGCTGACCGACACGTACTCGCCGGTCGCCATCGAGAGCGCCCCGGCGACGAGCCCCGCGATCCCTGCGGTGACGACCGCGCCGAGCTCGGCGCCGGCCGCGGCGACGCCGAGCACGAGGCATGCCGTCGAGACGATGCCGTCGTTGGCGCCGAGAACCATTGCGCGCAGCCAGTTCGACCGCCCGCCGAGGTGGTGTTCGGGATCCGGGATCTCGCCGACCGGCGTGAGCGAGGCAGACCGGCTCATCGGTCGAACCGGATCTCGCTCAGCTTCGCCCAGCGTGAGTCCGGCGCCCGCTCGTGCGCGTGCGTGAGGTCATCGTTGAGGTCGGCGCCGCAGACCGGGCACAGGCCTCGGCAGTCCTCGCGGCACAAGATCTGCGCCGGCAGCTCGAGGACGAGCGCGTCGCGCGCCCAAGCGGCGAGGTCGAGCCTGTCCTGGTCTACGTAAGGCGAGTCGAGCTCAGGCGCCGGGGGGTCTTGCTCAGGCATGTCGACCTCCCTCGCGCTGACCGTGAACGAGGGTGCCGCATCGGTGAGGCAGCGCATGCAGGGGCCGGTGACCGCCGCCGTGAACTCGGCCTTGAGCGACCACCCGCCGCCCAGCATCCGGGTCACCGCGATCGCGACCGGGACCGGACTCGGCGCGATGACGTACTGCTCGTCACCGAACTCGAGGTCATCGAGCGGCACCTCGACGTCCAGTCGCCGGGCCTCCCCCGCGCTGAGCTTCAGGGCCGCGAGGTCGATCGTGCGCTCGTCGGCAGCCATGCCCCCAGGCTACTTCTCTGTCGTGGCTCCGCGAAGGGCGGAGCCGTTCGCGCGACTTGTCGAGCGGTTCACCTCTGTCATGGCTGCGCGAAGGGCGGAGCCGTTCGCGCGACTTGTCGAGCGGTTCACCGCTCGACAAGCACCCGCTTGAGGATCTTGCCGGTCGCGTTGCGTGGGAGCTCGTCGACGAAGACCACGTCACGCGGCACCTTGTAGGAGGCGAGGTTCGCCTTGACGTGCTTCTTGATCTGGTCCTCGGTCACGGACGACCCGTCGTCGAGCGCCACGAAAGCCCGAAGCCGCTGCCCGAACTCCTCGTCCGGCACTCCGATAATCGCGACCTCGTCGACGCCGGGCATGTGGCTGATCGCGTCCTCGACCTCGCGCGGGAAGACGTTCTCGCCACCCGAGACGATCATCTCGTCGTCGCGCCCGTCGATGAACAGGCGCCCCTCTGCATCGAAGTGACCGATGTCGCCGCTGGACATCAAGCCGTCGATGAATGCCTTGTGGCCGCCGCCGGTGTAGCCCTCGAACTGAAGCTCGTTGCCGACGAAGATCCGCCCGGTGGCACCTTGCGGCACCTCGCGGCCTTCTTCGTCGAACAGCTTGACGACCGTGCCCATCGGTGCGCGCCCGGCCGTTCCGGGCGCGGCGCGGAGGTCGTCCGGCGTGGCGATCGTCGCCCAGGCGACCTCGGTCGAGCCGTAGAAGTTGTAGAGCACGTCGCCGATCCGGTCCATCACACGCGTCGCGAGCGGCCCGGGCAGCGCCGACCCGCTCGCGGCGATCACCTCCAGAGAGCTGAAATCGCGGCTGGCGAAAGCCTCCTCGGGAAGTTCGAGCGCGCGCTGCAGCATCACCGGGACGACGACGAGCACCTCGCAGCGGTGCTCGGAGACCGCATCGAGCATCGCCTCCGGGTCAAAGCGGCGTTGCAGCACCATCGTCGACCCGAGCGCGAGGCCGAAGATGAAGTGCGCCAGGCCCCAGCTGTGAAACATCGGCGCCGCGACCATCACCTTCGTCTCGGAGCGAAGCGGCATCCGGTCGAACAGGGCCGCGACCGGAAGCATCGACTTCGGCTGCGTGCGGTTGGCGCCTTTCGGGGTGCCGGTGGTGCCGGACGTGAGGATCACGATCCGGCCCGGCTCGGACGGTGGCTTGAGGTCGCGCTTGGAGCCGTGCGCGATCAGCTCGTCGAGGGTCGGGTCGCCGCTGACGCTCTTCTCGCCGTCGTGCCAGGCGACGTAGCGCTTGAGATTCGCGGACGCATCTTGGACGAGCTCTGTGAACTCCTCGTCGTAGATGATCGCCACCGGTCGCTCGCGGTCGCAGACCTCGGCCACTTGGGGGGCGGCGAACATCGTGTTCAGGTAGAGCGCGTTCGCGCCGAGCTTCGAGATCGCCACCGTCGCGTCGATGAAGCCGCGATGGTTGCGACAGATGACGGCGACGTTGTCGCCGGGGCCGATGCCCGCGTCGTTTAACTCGTTGGCGATCGCATTGCTGCGCAGATGGACCTCGCGGAACGTCAGCGACCCGAGCTCGTCGATGACGGAGATCCGGTCGGGACGACGGACAGCGGAAACGGTGTACCCGGCTGCCGGCGTCGAGCCCCAGCGGATCGCGCCGGACAGCGAGGCGGCGATCGTCTTCGGGCTCATCGGCGCGATCACCCCGGCGTCGGCGAGCACCTTGATGCTCTTGCCGGCGATCACGGCCTTGGTGGCGATCATCCTGGCGCTGGGCACGACCGGATCGTAGACCAACGTCAGATCCCGGGGTCTCGCGCGACCCCTGGCCGATCATGCAAGTCCCGAACCATTCCGTCCGCGCCCGGCGGCAGCCTCACGGACCGATGCGCCTGCTGCACACCGCCGACTGGCACCTGGGCCGAACGCTCCACGGAGCGTCGCTGCTCGACGCGCAGCTGACGTCGATCGGCGCGATCGCCGAGATCGCCGCAGACGAGGGTGCCGACGCGATCCTGCTCGCCGGCGACGTGTTCGACCGCGCCCTGCCACCGCGAGACGTCGTCGAGCTCTGGGACGAAGCGATGACACGGCTGGCCGAGATCTGCCCGCTCGTCGTGATCTCGGGCAACCACGACTCGGCCGTCCGGCTCGGGGTCGGAGCGCGGCTGCTGGACCGCAGCGGCGTTCACATCCGTGTCGATCCGGCCGGCTGCGGCGCTCCGGTCGTGATCGGCGACTGCTGCGTCTATCCGATCCCATACCTCGAGCCCGATCTCGTCCGTGACTTCCTCGGCGCCGTCTCACGCGGCCACGAGGCCGTGCTCGCCGCGGCGATGGACCGCGTCCGCGCAGACCTCGCCGGCCGGCCCGCCCGGACGCGTTCCGTGGTCGTCGCCCACGCGTTCGTGACCGGGGCCGAGACCGCTCCGAGCGAGCGCGATCTCAGCGTCGGCGGCTCGGCGTCGGTCCCCGGCTCGGTCTTCGCGGGCGTCGACCACGTTGCGCTCGGTCACCTCCACGGGCCGCAGAAGGTCGCCGGTATCGGGAGGTACGCCGGCTCGCCGCTCGCGTTCTCGTTCGCCGAGCGGCACCAGAAGAAGTCGGTCTCGCTGATCGAGCTGGACGGCTCCGGGACGCACACCCGGACGATCGAGCTGCCGGTGCCGCGTCCGCTCGCGACGCTGACCGGCACGCTCGACGAGCTGCTCACGGACGCAGAGAACACCGTGCACGAGGGTTCGTGGGTCAGCGCTGTCCTCACCGATGCCGTCCACCCGCTCGACGCGATGGCGCGCCTGCAATCGCGGTTCCCACACGCCCTGCACCTCGAGCACCGGCCTGAGGGCGCAGCGCCCACACCGGCCGGCGCGTTCAGCGAGCGGATCGCCGGCGTGGCCGACATCGATCTGCTGCTCGGGTTCGTCGAGGACATGCGCGGGGCGCCGGCGGCCGATGACGAGGCCGAGCTGCTCGACCTCGCGCTGTCGGCGGCGCGCAGCCGGGAGGTTGCGGCCTGATGCGGCTTCACAGCCTCCGGCTCCAGGCGTTCCTCGCCTATCCGGGTTGCGAGCGGATCGACTTCGATCCGCTCTCCGGCGCCGGCCTCTTCCTGCTGCAGGGCCCGACCGGTGCCGGCAAGTCCTCGATCCTCGACGCGATCTGCTTCGCGTTGTACGGCGAGCTCCCCGGATCACGTGCGGGCGCGCCGCTGCGGTCCGGGCACCCGGTCGAGAACCTAGAGACCGAGGTAGCGCTCGAGGCAACGATCGCCGGGCGTCGGCTCCGCATCACACGCGCACCCGAGCAGGAACGGCCGAAGCTGCGCGGGGAGGGAACGACCACGGCCCCCCACCGGGTCCTGCTCGAGGAGATCGACGGCGAGACCGTGAGGCCGGTCTCGACCTCCAAGCAGGAGGTCGGCGACGAACTCGGGCGCCTGCTCGGCATGACCCGCGAGCAGTTCTGCCAGGTCGTCGTGCTGCCGCAAGGCCTTTGCGAGCAGGTTCTGCTGGCCGACACAAAGGACCGCGACAAGCTGCTCCGCGGCCTGTTCGACGTGCGCCGCTTCGCCGACGTCGAGCACTGGCTGCGAGAGCGCTCGCGCGAGGCTGGCGAGCAGGCCTCCGCCGCGATCGCCGCCGCGCGCGAGCCGCTCGCGGTCGCGGCGAGCATCGCGGGCGTCGACCTACCGGAGCTCGATCCGGTCGCAGGTGAAGCGCCCGAATGGCTGGCCGCGCTGTCGGCTGCCGCAGAGGACGAGCTGACCGCTGCGACCGCAGCGCGGGACCAGGCCGCCAGCGCGTTCGCCGCGGCCGACCGCGCCCGCGAGCAGGCAGCGTCGCTCGCCGAGCGCCGGCGCGACGCCGAACGGCTGACCGAAGCTGCAGCCGCCGCCTGTGACGCAGCACGCGAGGCAGGCGCCGCAATTGACGGCGCCGGCGCCGATCAGCTGGCGTTGCTCGCGACCGAGCTGCACGAGCGTGTGGCCGGCGTCAAACAACACCTCAGCGCCGAGGCCGACCTCGCGGCACTCGTCGAGCGGCGCACCGACGCCGCCCGCGATCTCGCGAGCGCAAGCGCCACCCTCGCCGCGGCCGACGCTGCGATCGCCTCGGCCGGATCCCGGCGCCCGGCTGCAGAGCGGGCACTTGCCGCCGCCCGTGAGGCCGCCGCGCGTCTCGACGGCCTGCGCGCCGCCGGCCAGCTCGCCGCAGCACGGCTCAGCGCCGCACAGGAGCGCGACAGGCTCGCACCGCAGGTCGAGCGCACCCTGGCCGAGCTGACCGCCCAGACCGAGGCCGCCGTCGCGGCGCACGATGCACTGCTGTCGATCATGGAGGACCGGATCGCCGGAATGGCCGCCGTCCTCGCGGAAGGCCTCGCCGACGGTGAGGCCTGCGTGGTCTGCGGCTCGGTCGAGCATCCGGCGCCCGCGTCCCATGACGGCACCGAACACGCCACCGAGGCTGCCGTCGAGCAGGCACGCGGGCTCGCCGAGCGGAGCGCCGAGGCCCGCGACCGTGCCGCTGCCGCATTCGACGCGCTGCGGACCGAGCACGCGGCGGCGTTGTCGGCCTCCGGCACCGAGCAGACGGAGACCCTGGCGTCATCGGCCGAGGACGCCCGCACGAGCCTTGAAGAGGCCGAGCGGTCGGCCGCAGCGATCGACGAGCTCGCCGGCGAGCTCCGCAAGCTCGATCGCGAGACCGAGGACTCCGTCACCGCGCGGACCGGCGCGCTCGCCCGGATCGAAGCGCTCGAGCTGTCGGTCGCCTCCGCCGACCGTGAGATCGCCGAGCGCGGCGACTCGCTCGCGACCGCTCGCGGCGGTTACCCGGGAGTGCGCGAGCACGTCGACGCCCTGTCGGCTCAGGCCCGGGCCGTAGCCGCGGCCCACGAGGCCGCGGTCGCCGCCGAGGTCGCGGCGGCGGTCGTCCCACCTGGCGAAGCGACCGATCTCGAGGCTGTCGAGGCCGCCGCCGCGGCCCGCGAGGCGCACTCGGCCGCCGACCGCGCGGTCGCGCTCGGCGAGGAGCGGCTGACGAAGCTCGCCGAGCTGGTCGCACGCCACGGAGGCGCGGTCGAGAGGGCCGTGCCGATCGTGTCCGCGGCCCGAACTGCCCGCGCCCTGTTCGAGCTCACCGATGGCATCGGCGCCGACAACCGCCTGCGGATGAAGCTCAGCGCCTACGTGCTCGCGGCGAAGCTCGAAGCCGTGGCGCAGGCGGCGAGCGCGCGACTACAGGCGATGTCCGGCGGACGCTACGAGCTGCTCCACAGTGCACAGCGCGGCAGGAACAACGGCCGCGGTGGGCTCGACCTCCTCGTCAAGGACGCGTACACCGGACAGGAGCGCGCGCCGGGGACGCTCTCCGGCGGCGAGAAGTTCTGCGCGAGCCTCGCACTCGCGCTCGGGCTCGCCGACGTCGTCTCGGCCGAGTCCGGCGGCAGCCGCCTGGAGACGATCTTCATCGACGAGGGCTTCGGCTCGCTCGACGACGACGGGACGCTCGAAGACGTGCTCGGCGTCCTCGACGGCCTCAAGGACGGGGGCCGTGTCGTCGGTGTCGTATCCCACGTCCGCGAGCTGGCGGAACGGATCCCGGTGCAGCTCCGGGTCGAGAAGACCCGTTCGGGCTCGCGGATCCGTCAGGGCGAGCGCCAGGGTGCTGCCGGCGCGCGGCGCGAGCTTTCCCCCCGCACACCGTCGCTGCGCGAGGAGCTCGAGCGCGCGCTGCCGCCGGCGGCGGCCCGAACGGAGTCCGGCGCCGGCGCCGGTGCCGAGGTCGAGGCCGGTGCGCCGGCCTCGCTGTTCTAGCTGCTGGTCTCCGACAGCTCTTCGTCTTTGCCCTGCAGGCGGTCGCGGCCGCGCTGCACTGCGGCGATGAACTTCGAGAGGTTGACCTCGAGCGTCGAGAGGATCTCGTCGGCGTAGTCCTCGGCGCCGAGCCGGATCTCACGCTCGCGGTCGCGGGCGTCCTGGATGATCTCCTCGGCGCCACGCTCGGCCTGCCGCGTGACCTCCTGGTCTGCGACGAGCTCCTGCTGCTTGACCTTGGCGTCGCTGATGATCCGCTCGGCCTCGCGCTGGGCCTCGGCCAGCATCTCCTTGCGCTCCTTGACGATCCAACGCGCCTGCTTGATCTCGCCGGGCAGCGTCGCACGCATCTGATCGAGGAGGTCGTAGATCTCCTCGCGATCGACGCGCACCTCGTCGGTGAGCATGATCTTCTTGGCGTTGTGGACGAGATCGTCCAGCTTGTCGATGAGGACCAGAACGTCCATGGCAGTCGAAGTTTTCGCTCTCGTGTGGGCTTGTCCTGCAATCGGCGCCCTTTGCGCCGAAGGAAGTCGAGAACGGACTCTACTGCGGTGCATCGGCCAGCGCACGCATGTCCGCTTGCACGCGCTCCGGTCCCAAGGCCGCTGGTGCCCGATCCCTCCCGATATGGCAGTCAGGTGGCACCGAGCGGTCCAGCGCTCGGTGCTGGTGCCAGCTCCCTGCCGACATGGCAGTCATGTGGCACCAACCGGGTTAGCGGGCGAGCTCTTCGCGCAGGCGCGTCGCCACCCGCGCCGGCACCAGCTCGTCGATGTTGCCGCCGAAGGTGACGAGCTCCTTGACCCCTGAGGAAGACAGGAAGCTGTACTGCGGGCTTGCCATCAGGTAGAGCGTGTCGATGTCCGGTGCCTGCATGCGGTTGAGCTGGTTCATCTCCATCTCGTACTCGAAGTCCGAGATCGCCCGCAGGCCCTTGACGATCGCCGTTGCGCCCAGCTCGCGCGCGAAATCGACGACGAGGACGCTGAACGGCTCGGCTCGCACGTTGCCGAGATGCGCGGTCGCCTCGGTGATCATCGAGAGCCGCTCATCGATCTCGAACAGCGGCTTGTTCTTGCGGACCGAGACGTTGACGACGGCGACGACGACCTCGTCGAACTGCTTCGAGGCTCGCGAGATCACGTCGAGGTGCCCGTTTGTGATCGGGTCGTAGGAGCCGGGGCAGACTGCGATGCGGGAGGTGGTCGTCATGGCGTGTGGATGCGGAGAAGGGTGTCACCGTATCGCCGCTCGAACGTCACCGGCAGCGACGGCAGGTCCACCGGCCGGCGGCGATCGGCCTCGACGACGACGCGTGCGCCTGGTGCCAGCAACGGCGGCAGCGCCTCGTCGAGCTTCGGCGCCAGCCTGGCGGCCTGGTCGTACGGCGGGTCGATCAGCACCACGTCGAAGGTGCGGCCGGGCTCGATCGCCGCGACGACGGCGAGAGCATCGCCCTCGCGCAGAGTCGCGCGCCCGGCCAGCCCCAGCGCAGTGATGTTGTCGCGGATCACAGCTGCGGCTCTACGATCACGCTCTACGAGCAGCGCCGTTTCCGCACCCCGGGACAACGCCTCGATCGACAGCGCCCCGCTACCTGCGTAGAGGTCGAGCACCGACGACCCGCTGAGGTCTCCGAGCGAGCTGAAGAGGGCTTCGCGCACACGTTCGGGTGTCGGCCGCGTGCCCTGACCGCGCGGAGCTTCGAACCGGCGGCCGCCGAGCGTCCCGGCGATGACCCTCACGCGCGCAGCGCCTCGGCCTCGCGTTCGGCGACGAGCGCGGCCAGCAGCGCGTGCCGCGGGTCGTCGTCGAGTTCGCCGGCGAGCGCCTGTGCGCGCGAGTGCGCGTCTTCGAGCACCGCCGCGTCGTCCGGGAGCCTCGCGAACCGGTATCGGGCAAGGCCCGACTGGCGGGTCCCGGTCAGCTCCCCCTCGCCCCGCAGTTCGAGGTCGATCTCGGCGAGCCGGAAGCCGTCGCTGTGCTCGGCCAATGCCTTGAGACGCTGCGACTCCTTCGGTCCGAAAAGCAGGCACAGCGACTTGTGCTCGCCTCGCCCGACCCTCCCGCGGAGCTGATGGAGCTGGGAGATGCCGTACCGCTCGGCGTCCTCAATCAGCATCACCGTCGCGTTCGGCACGTCGATGCCGACCTCGATCACGGTCGTCGCGACAAGCACCTGTGCGCCTGCGTGCGAGAAGCGTTCCATGACGGCCTGCTTCTCGGCCGACTTCATCTGCCCGTGGAGCAGTGCGAGCTCGTAGTCCGCGAGCTCGCCCTCGCGGAGCCGTTCGAACTCGTCGGTGGCGGCGCGCGCGTTCAGCACCTCGGACTCCGAGACGAGCGGGCAGACGACGAACGCCTGCCTGCCGGCGTCGAGCTCCTCGCGGATCCGTTCGTACGCGCGCGCCCGCTCGCCGTCCGACGAGCAAACGTGCGTGGCGATCGGCTGGCGGCCGGACGGCAGCTCGCGGAGGGTCGTCACGTCGAGCGCGCCGAAGGAAGCCAGCCGCAACGTGCGCGGGATCGGCGTCGCGGTCATGTGTAGGAGGTGCGGAACCGCGTTCTCCCCTCCGCCGGCGCGCTGCTCGAGGGCAGCGCGCTGCCTCACGCCGAACCGGTGCTGCTCGTCGACGACGGCAACGGCGAGCGAGTTGAACTCGACGTCCGGCTCGATCAGGGCGTGCGTGCCGACGACCAGCGACAGCTCACCGGTCGCGAGCCTGCCGAGCAGCGCCCTTCGCCTCGCTGCGGTGGTTGCGCCTGTCAGCAGCTCGACGCTGATCAGCGTGTCGCCGAGGAGCTTCTGGATCGTCGCGAAGTGCTGCTCGGCCAGCGTCTCGGTCGGCGCCATCAGCGCAGCCTGGGCGCCGTGCTCTGCGGCGCGCAGCATCGCGTAGAGCGCCACCACGGTCTTCCCGGACCCGACCTCGCCCATCAGCATCCGGTTCATCGGGCGGGTCTTCGCGAGGTCCGCGTCGATCTCGGCGATCGCGGCGAGCTGATCTCCGGTCGGCTCGAACGGGAGCTGGCCGGACAGCCAGCCGGCTGCCATCGCGGGCGGCTCGGCGAGCGCCCGTGCCGAGCGCCCTTCCTCGCTCCGTGCTTGGAGCCGCAGCTGCACGAGCTGATCGACGAGCAGCTCCTCGAAGGCGAGCCTGCGCCGCCCGTCCTCGGAGTCTCCGAAGTGCGCGGCGGCGATGGCGGCGGGCCGGTCCGGCAGGTGCCCGGAGGCTCGGATCGAGCCCGCGAGCGGCTCGGGGAAGTCTTTGATGGCAGCGGCGTGCTCACGCACGAGCGCGAGCACCTGCGTCGACGTGATGCCCTTCGTCACCGGGTACTGGGGCGCGGCGGAGGGGGCGCCCTCCTCCCCACCGACGGCGTCGGTGCGGGCATGCGCGTTGACGCGGAACCTGCCGGCACCCTGGTACTTGCCGCTGAGCATCACCCGGGCCCCGGGCGCGTACTGCCGTTCGAGCCAGGGCTGGTTGAAGAACGTCGCCTGCATCGTGCCGGTGGCGTCCGCAACCGTCGCGACGACGAGTGGCTTCATCCCGCGCCTGCGCACAGGTCGTGAGCGGATCGACCGCACCTCGACGATCACCGTTGCGGTCTCGTCGACCGCGAGCCCTTCGACAGTGCGCGCCTCGCCCGTCTGTCGCGGCAGGTGCTCGAGCAAAGCGCCGATCGACGTGAGCCCGAGCGCCTCCGCGGCCGCGGCCGCGGGATTTGGCGTCACCGTAAGTGCACGAGCCAGCTCGGACGGCCGCGGCCAGCGCACCGGCGCCGACGCCAGCTCGTCGCCTGTCAACTCACGGGTGTCGGCGAACGCCGTCGGCACCGGCCGGATTCTGCCCACCACTGCCGACGTCAACGTGTAACGGCCCCTGCCAGGACAGAACGGGCCGAAGGCCCGTTCTGATTCCAGGCCACACGGAGGAGGTCCGCCATATGGCGGCCCGACGACGTGGGCCTACCGGCTGCTTTCGGCTGAATGAGCCCCGCTCATTCAGCAGAGAGCAGCCACCACCACGAGTCCTGGCCCCCGTACGCGACCTCGACCTCGACGCCCTCGGGGGCGAGTGGCGCGATCTGCTCATCGGAGACCGGAACCTCGCCACCGGTGATGCAGGTCAGCAGCTCGGCCTCGGCTGAGAGCGTCTCGATTACGGCGGCAAGCGTCTCGAGCGGGTCGCCCCAAGCGATCAGCTCCTCGCCCGCGAATCCGACCGCATCGCCGACACCGAAGCGGCCCTCCGGGTCGGCCCTCGCGGCGGGCGCGACACCGCCGGTTCGGGCGGCCGACGCCGCCCCGCCGACCGCGCCCGCGTTCTCCTTCAGCGATGCGTCAGGGTCGAACGCGAGCGCGCCCGCGAGTCCGGACTGCTGGTCGGCCGTCCGGACCACGATCACCGGCACGGCGGCCAGTTCGACTGCCCGTTCGGCCGCCATCACGACGTTGGGGCTGTTGGCCAGCAGCAGAACGCCGTCGGCCCGGATCTCTCCGACCGCCGCGAGCAGCTCCTCGGTCGACGGGTTCAATGTCGGCCCTCCGTCGAGCGTCGCGACACCGAGGTCGCGAAACAGCGCATCGATGCCCTCTCCCCCGACGACTGCCAGAGCACCGGTCACGCGGTGCTGCTCGTCGGCGAGCCTCGCCGCGCGCTCGGCGACCTGCTCGTGCATGTCGGCCACGTCGAGATGGCTGATCTCGCCAGATCCTGCGAAGACGGCGGTCGCCAGGTCGGGCTCGTCGGTGTGCACGTGCACCTTGATCGTCGTCGCGTCCCCGACGACGAGGACCGAATCCCCCAGCGCGCTCAGCTCGTGCGCCCAGTCGCGGCCGTCGAGATCGTTGCCGCTGACCGCGAAGTTCGTGCAGTAGCGAAAAGTCTCGCTCTCGTGCGACCCGTGCGGGAGGTTGCCGAGCTGCGCGGGAGCATGATGCTGGAGATCGGGCCCGGCTCCGCCCCGGAGTGCCGCGACGACGCCGGCGAAGAGAATCACGACCGCATAGCCGCCAGCATCGACGACGCCGGCATCACGAAGTACCGGCAGCAGCTCCGGGCCGCGCCGGACCGACTCCTCCCCCGCCTCGATCGCGCGCTCGAGCGCCGCGGCCAGCGCGGCGTCCTGCTCGCCGGCCTCGGTGGCCGCGGTGACCTCATTGGAACTCGCACCGGGATGCGCGACGGCGTGCGCCAACGCGGCGGCCATGTCACGCATCACCGTCAGCATCGTGCCTTCGACAGGCTCACGGACCGAGGCATACGCACGCTGAGCGGCCTTCGCGACGGCCGCCGCCAACAGCGCCGGATCGACAAGCGCGCCCGGACGCGAGATCAGCTCCTCGGCCGCTCCGCGGATCAGCTGCGAGAGGATCACCCCGCTGTTGCCGCGTGCACCGAGCAACGCGGCCCGCGCGACCGACTCGACGATCTCGCTGCGACCGATCTCGTCGAGCGAGCGCGGGTCGTCGTGGATCAGCCGGTCGAGCTCGTCGATCACCGCCCTCAGGGTCAGCGCCATGTTGTCGCCGGTATCGCCGTCGGCGACCGGGAAGACGTTGAGGTCGTTGATCTCCTGCCGGCGGGCGTCGAGATGCGCAAGCGCCCCGATCGTGACGGCGCGGAAGCGAACGATGCTGGGATCAGCGGCCACGGGGTGACCGGCGCCTCAGCGCCGGGTTATCAGGCCTTGACGATCTTCCCGGCCTTGAGGCACCGGGTGCAGGCGTAGACGCGCTGCGGCGAGGAGCCGACGATGGCGCGCACCTTCTGCAGGTTCGGGTTGAACCGGCGCTTCGTCGCGCGCATCGAGTGGCTCCGGTTGTGCCCGAACGACGGGCCCTTTCCGCAGCTGTGACAGACCTTGGACATGCGGCGGCTGAGTCTAGCGCGGGCGCGACGGGTCCCGGTCAGGGACCCGGTCGGGGTCCGGACGACCACGACGCCTGGTCCGGCCGGGACGCAGGCGGAGCGGGCGCGGGCCGCGAAGCCGGCGACGGGACTGCACCGCATCGGGAAGCGGGAGCCGCAGTCTGCGCCCGCCGGACGGCCCGCCGGGAGGCTCATCACCGATCGGGAGCACACCGAGCCCACCATCCTCGTCGTCGTCACGCGGGACGAGCGCGCGCCAATCGACGTCATCGCCGCGCATCGCAACCGCGATCAGGACGACGAGCCCCACGATGTGAGCGAGGATCGTCAGCAGCATCGCTGCGGTCTGACCGGACACGCCTACCACGCTACTCGCAGCCGCGGCAGCGGGCAACGGCTCACCCGCCGGCGAGTTGCCGCTTGATGTCGAGCAGCGCCAGGACGGCGCCGGCCGCGTGACGGCCCGAGTCGCGTTTGTCCCCGCCGGAGCGGAGCATCGCCTGTTCGAGGTTCTCGACGGTCAGCACACCGAAACCGCACGGGATCCCGGTGCTGAGCTGCACGTCCTGGATCCCTCGTGCAGCCTCCCCGCAGACGTAGTCGTAGTGCGTCGTCTCGCCACGGATCACGGCACCGAGGCAGACGACCGCGTCATAGCGCCCGCTCTCGGCGGCGATCCGCGCCGCCATCGGCAGCTCGAACGCGCCGGGCACGACGAACTCGTCGACCTGTCCGGCTCCGACGCCGGCCTCTTCGAGCTCGGCAAGGGCACCGGCGACGAGCCGGTCGGCGAGCTCCTCGTAGAAGCGGGCAACGACGATCGCGACCCTCATTTGCTCTTCTCCTCGTGGATCATCTCGCGGTCGAGAGCGAGGCCCTGATGGTGGAGCATGTGCCCCATTCGCTGGGCCTTGGTCCGGAGGTAGTCCTCGTTGTGCGGGTTCGGCGCGTGCTCGATCGGCACCTGGTCGGTGACCCTCAGCCCATAGCCCTCGAGGCCGCGGATCTTCTTCGGGTTGTTGGTCAGGATGCGGATCGAGCTGAGGCCGAGGTCGACGAGGATCTGGGCGCCGATCCCGTAGTCGCGGAGGTCGGCCGGGAGACCGAGGCGCAGGTTCGCCTCGACCGTGTCGAGTCCCTGCTCCTGGAGCTTGTAGGCCTTGAGCTTGTTGAGCAGGCCGATGCCGCGCCCCTCCTGCGAGAGGTACAGCAGCACACCCTGGCCGGCCTCCTCGATCATCGCCAGAGCAGATTCGAGCTGCTCGCCGCAGTCGCATCGCAGAGAGTGGAAGACATCGCCTGTCAGGCACTCGGAGTGGACGCGGACGAGCACGTCCTCCTTGCCGTCGATCTCGCCCTTGACCATCGCGACGTGGTGTTTGTCGTCGACGAGCGACCGGTAGCCGACGACCGTGAACTCGCCGAACCCGGTCGGCATCTGAGCGCTGACGACGCGCTCGACGAGCCTGTCGTTGCGGCGCCGGTAAGCGATCAGGTCGGCGATCGTGACCAACTTGAGCCCGTGCTTGGCGCAGTAGGCGGCGAGGTCCGGGACGCGCGCCATCGAGCCGTCCTCGTTCTGCACCTCGCAGATCAGCCCTGCCGGCTCGCAACCGGCGAGACGCGCGAGGTCAACCGATGCCTCGGTGTGGCCGGTGCGCTCGAGGACACCGCCGTCCTTCGCCTTCAGCGGATGGACGTGGCCGGGGACGACGATGTCGGCGCGGCCCTTGGCCGGGTCGACGGCGGTCTTGATCGTGTGCGCCTGGTCGGCGGTCGAGATCCCGGTCGTGACGCCTTCCGCCGCCTCGATCGTGACGGTGAACGGCGTCTCGAAAGGCGACTCGTTCTTCGCCGCCATCAGCTCGAGGCCGAGCTCGTCGCAGCGCGCGCCGGTCAGCGCAAGGCAGATCCAACCGCCGGCCTGCCGGGTCATGAAGTTGATCGCGTCCGGCGTCACGTGCTCGGCCGCCATCACGAGGTCGCCCTCGTTCTCGCGGTCCTCGTCGTCGACGACGACCACCATCCGCCCCGAAGCGATCTCCTCGAGCGCCTCGTCGATCGTCGCGTAGGAGGGCTGGGCGGGGTTCTGGTGCTCAGTGCTGGAACTTGTCATTGGTCTCCGATCTGATCGAGGCGAGCGGAGAGCGCCGCGTCGACCTGGGCGGGAAGTGTGGCAGCGACGAGACGGGCGACGTGCTTGGCGAGCACGTCGGTCTCGAGATTGACCCGGGCGCCGACATCGCCGAGCGTCGTGCGCTCACGCGTCTCGGGGATCAACGAGACCGTCACGGTCCGCTCCCCGAGCGCGGCGACCGTCAGGCTGACCCCGGCGATCGTGATCGAGCCCTGCGGGACGACATGTGCGATCAGGTCGGCCGGGATCGAGACCGTCAGCCGCCGGGCGAAGCCGTCGTCCTCGACCGACTCGACCTCGCCGACGCCGTCGACGTGGCCGGAGACGACGTGCCCACCGAGCCGGTCCCCCGCCTGCATCGCGCGCTCGAGGTTCACCGGGGCCCCCGGTTCGAGCGCGCCGAGCGTGGTTCGCCGAAGCGACTCGTTCATGACGTCGAAGCGCATCGTGTCGGCGTCGTGCGCGACGACGGTCAGGCAGGCACCGTCGACGGCGACGCTGTCGCCGTTCTCGACCTCGCCGGAGAACGGCGCCTGGACGACGATCACAGCACCACCCTCACCGCGCTCCGCGGAGCGAACCGTGCCGACCGCTTCCACGAGGCCCGTGAACATCACCAGTCCTCGATCGTCGCGCGGACCAGCAGGTCGTCGCCGATGCTCTCGCAGGTCATCTCGCGCGCTCTGGTCGCGTCCTTGACGAGGTCCACGCCCTGACCGGCGAGCGGATCGCGTGCGCCGCTTCCGCCGATGATCAGAGGCGCGAGGAAGAGCCGGATCTCGTCGATCTCACCGGCGTCCGAGAACGCTCCCGCAAGATGCGGCCCTCCTTCGAGCAGGATCGCGCTGAGGCCGCGCTCGCCGAGCTGCGCGAGCGCGGAGGAAATGCGAGCCGACTCGTTCGAACCGGTCGCGACGATCACATCGGCGCCGGCCGAGACGAGACCGTCGACGGCCGTCCGCGGGGCGGCACGTGAGACGACGACGGTCAACCCGATCTCCGGCGCCTCCTCCACGAGCTTGCCGTCGATCGGCAGCCGCGCGGTCGAGTCGAAGACGACCCGCTCGGGCTGGCGCACCGGCCGGCCGTCCTCGCGCTCGACCCGTGCCGTCAGCTGAGGGTCGTCGGCGAGGGCAGTGCCGATCCCGACCGCGACCGCGTCGACCGATGCCCGCCAGGTGTGAGCGAGGCGGCGGCTCTCCTCGCTGGAGATCCACTTCGAGTCACCGGTGCGTGTCGCGACCTTGCCGTCGATCGTCATCGCGGACTTGAACAGCACCCAGGGGAGCCCGGTCTTGGCGTGCTTTCGAAACGCCTGGTTGGCACGACGCGCGCGTCTTGCCACCGCCAAATCCGGGTCGGCGACGTCGATCACGACGCCTTCGTCGCGGAGGATCCCGAGCCCCCGGCCCTTCGCCTTCGCGGACGGGTCGTCGGAGGCGACCACGACCCGCTCGACGCCGGCCGCGAGGATGGCATCGGTGCACGGTGGCGTCTTGCCCTGGTGACAGCAGGGCTCGAGCGACACGTAGAGAGTCGATCCGGCGCGGAGGCCCGGTGCCGTCGCGTCGAGCGCGACGACCTCGGCGTGCGGGCCGCCGTGCTCGTCGTGCCAGCCCTCGCCGACCACCTCCCCGTCCCGTACGACGACCGCACCGACGACCGGATTCGGGTGCACGCGTCCGAAGCCGTTGCCGGAGAGCGTCACCGCGCGGTCGAGCAGGTCGAGGTCCTGGCCGGAGAGCGGCACGGTCAGCAGGATAGGCCGACCGCTCTAGGCGACAGGCTCAGGCGAGAGGCGCGGGTTGCCGGACGGGCCGCAGAGCCCGCCGCGAAGGCGATAGACCCAGATCTCCGGGCCGGGCCGCTCGTACTCACGCGGGTAGTAGTCGAACGACCAGTCGAAGTTGAACGGCACAGGCTCCTTGCCGGGGCGAAACGGCGAGATCGTGTAGACGAGGTCGGCGTTGGCCTGCAGCTTGCGGTAGTAGGCCAGTGCCCGCGGCACCTCGGCGGGGTCGACCTTCGCACGGCCGACCTGGGTCGACCCGACGACGACCCAGCAGAAGCCGTCGCGCTGGTAGCGGTCGACGAGCGCCGGATAGAGAGTGCGCTCGTAGTCCTCGATGTTCACGAGCCGCCCGCGCCCCGCGATCCAGCTCCCGTCGGGCGCGATGTTGGACCGGCTGGTCGGGAACTTGACCCAGCGGTTCCCGTTCGAGGTCAACGCAGACGGGTCGGCGATGTCCTGGGCCCAGGCGTCGGGCACGATCGGCTCGACGACGATCTTCGAGCCCTCGTCGACGTTCTTCACGAGCCACGCGCGCGCGCTGTTGCGGGTGTCCTCGCGCGAGAGGACGCGGCCGAGGTGGACCGAGGACGAGAGGCCCTGTGCCCACAGCAGCGTCGCCGCGAGCATCAGCAGCGCCGGCTCGGTCTTCGGCCAGCGGTCCCAGGCGAGCGCGAGCAGCGAGACGAGCGCATATGCCGCGAGCAGTGCCAGCAACGGGTAGATCGGCAGCAGCCAGCGACCGAAGAACCGCTCCTGGGTGCCCATGAACACGATGAAGACGAGCGGCGCCGGAAGCAGCACCGCGGCAAGGCGCGGCCGCTCCGCGATGAGGATCGGGACGGCGGCGACGGCCGCGATCAGCGGCGCCCAACCGAGGCCCCACGTCATCGACCAGAGGTAGTAGCCGACACCGCTCTCGGACGTGAGGCCGAGCTTGCCGCGAGCGTCGTCGGCGGTCGTCGACTGGTGCCTGAGACCGTCGAGGAAGCTGCCGGAGTCGAGCAGCGCGTACGGGTTGACGATGACGAACGCGACGATCGAGATCGCCGCGGCGGCCGGCAGGCCCGCCAGCAGCATCTGCCGCCTCGTCATCGGCGGGAACCGCGGGTCGCAGAGCAGCGCAGCCGCGACCAACGGCAGCACCATGATGCCCGCCGTGTACTTGACGGCGCAGGCGATGCCGATCCCGGTCGCGGCGACCGCGAGGTCGCGCATGCGGCCGTATCGGGCGACGCCCGCGATCCCGTAGAGCGCGAGGCAGACCGGCGCCAGGACCGGCACGTCGTTGAGCGCGTGATGCGCGTAGAAGACGGGCAGGAAGGCGAAGCCGAGGACACCGGCGGCGAGCACGCCGACGCGGCGGTCGGCGAACATCCGCGCGCCCGCGAGGTAGATCAGCCAGACCGACAGCGCCAGCAGCACGGCGGCGACCGTGCGCGCCGTCAGGAAGATGTCGCCCGGGTCGGTCGCGAACCGCGCCGCAACCCCCGCGCCGTCCTCGTAGACGAGTTTGAAGACGCCGTGCAGCAGATAGGTGTAGCCGGGCGGGTTGACGAAGTACTCGGGGTTCCAGTCGTGGCCGAACAGGCCGATTGCCTTCGGGACGAAGTGAGCGTTCTCATCGGCGTTGAACGCATACGGAAGGCCGTGATCGTTGCCCCAGAGACCGAGCAGCAGCGAGCCGCCGACCAGCACGGCGACGAGGCCGCGCGCGACCCAGACCGACGGGCTAGCGCGAAAGGCAGCGGGCATAGGCCGAGTAGTAGTCGTTGACCTCGAGCCGCTTCCAGGCCCCGGGCGCCGGCAGATCGTCGACGTAGACCGGGATGTTGTTGAACTCGCTGTCGCGGTCGCTGACGATCGCCTGTTTGAGGATCGTGCCGCGCTCGACGACGTAGAGCGCGGTGCCGTCGCCGCGGAGGCGGGCGCGGGTCGCGCGCCGGGCGGCCCGCTCGTCGTCGCTCAGGCTCCGGTCACCGGCTCCCTGCGCGGCCGTCCGGGCGAGCACGTCCGGCTCGCCGAGATCCGCGACCCAGCGGACCTCGGGGACGAGCTTGTGGTTCGGCACCGAGTACGGCACGCAGGCGCTGTCGAACGCGGGGCGATCGAGCAGCTCGACGAGCGCGCGGTGCGAGGCGCCGCGACGCTCGAGCTCGGAGGTGAGCACGTTGGGGTTGACCCGGAGCACCGTGAACAGAACCCCGTACGCGACCCCGAGTACCGCCAGCGCCATCCAGGCGGTACGGAGCCAGGAGCGCTCGAGCAGGGTCCAACCCGCGACCGTGACCGCTGCGAACAGCATCACCATGAGCGCAGGCACGAGCAGGTAGCGATCGATCACCGAGAGGCCCGCGAGGCCGACGAGCACGAAAGTGCCGGACCCGATCAACCAGAGCACGGCGGGCAGCAGCGCCCGCCGCGGGACGAACCAGAACGCGAGCACCCCGCCCACGAGCCCGGCCGCCATCACCGGCGCCTTCGTGAGGTTGAAGAAGAAGGCACGCATCGCGGACGGGATCTCGCCCGCGCCCTTCGTCCGGCCGAGCTCCTCGGCGAACGAGGAGGTGTGCGTCAGAGAGAACAGCGGATCGCCGGTGACGAGCAGGTCGGTGAGCATCCAGATGCCCGGGGCGATCGCCGAGATCGCGGCGGCACGGACAAGCGTCGCGGCTGCGGCGGTGGCACTACCGCTGTCGCGCCAGGAGCACCAGGCGAGCCAGGCGCCGTAGAACCCGAGGAGCAGCCATGCCTCCGGGCGCAGCAGCCCGGCCGCGAGCAGCAGCGCCCAGACCCGCCAGTCGTGCTCGGGCTGCGCCCGAGCATTGGACGAAGGCGAAGCCTTCGTCCGCGCGAAGGGCTCCTTGATCGCAAGGGCCACCGCCCAGACGATCAGGGCCAGGTACGGGATGTCGATGTACGCGCGCGCTGCGAGGAACGGGAAGTCGAGCCGCGTGCAGAGGATCAGGCCCGCTGCGATCCCAACCGCAGGCGTGAACAGGAGCCGGCCGACCCGGTAGAGGCCCGCCACCAGCACGACGAACGAGACCATCGTGCAGAAGACCATCACCCGGTCGGCGCCACGGCCGAGCAGCGACAGCAGCGCGCCGAACGCGACCGCGAGCGGGTGCTGGGTCGGGGCGTAATAGGTCTCGAAGCTCGGCGCCTGGAGATGTAGCAACTCGCGGCCCCAGAGCAGCGAGTAGTAGCTGTCGTAGTTGGGATACGTGGGGTAGACGAGGAACCCGGCGAGCGTCGCGAGCGCAAGCGCCGCAAGGGCCGCACGCGGCAGCCACGGGCGCTCGGCTGGGTCGGCTGCGTCGGGCGGGGGCGAGGTCATCGGGCGCAGGGCTCGGAGCACCGGCGCGTTTGCGATACTCGGACCGCGATTCTACGGCAGGGCGCCCCGGACTCCGGTCAGCCGCTGCCAGATCCGGCGACGCCGGCAGCCGATCGCCCGCCCCATGAAACTCATCATCCAGATCCCGTGCCTCAACGAGGAGCAGACGCTCCCGGCGACGATCGCCGACCTGCCGCGTGAGGTCCCCGGCTTTCAAAGCGTCGAGTGGCTGGTCATCGACGACGGCTCGACCGACCGGACGATCGAGGTCGCCCGCGAGTGCGGTGTCGATCACATCGTCCGGCTGACCAACAACAAAGGGTTGGCCGCGGGCTTCCAGGCCGGGCTCGACGCCTGCCTCAAGCTCGGCGCCGACGTGATCGTCAACACCGACGCGGACAACCAGTACCGCGCCGCCGACATCCCGCGCCTGGTCGAACCGATCCTCGCCGGCAACGCCGACATGGTCGTCGGCGACCGAGAGACCGACCAGATCGAGCACTTCTCGCCGCTCAAGAAGCGCCTGCAGAAGCTCGGCTCGTGGGTTGTGCGCCAGGCGTCCGACACGAACGTCCCCGACACCACCTCCGGGTTCCGCGCCTACAACCGCGAGGCCGCGATCCAGATGGCGGTCGTCTCGAAGTACACGTACACGCTCGAGACGATCATCCAGGCCGGCAAACTGCTGGTCGCGACCGACCACGTGCCGATCGGGACCAACCCGAAGACGCGCGAGTCGCGCCTGTTCCCATCGATGGGCTCGTACGTGCGGCGCAACGCCGTCGCGATCACGCGGATCTACACGCAGTACGAGCCGCTGAAGGTCTTCACGACGCTCGCGGGGATCCTGTTCCTGCTCGCGATGGTGCCCTGGCTGCGGTTCGCCTACGCGTACATCATCGCCGGCGACGGCGCCGGCCACGTGCAGTCGCTGATCCTCGGAGCGGTCCTCTTCAACGCATCGGTCGTGGTCGGTGTGCTCGGCATCCTCGGCGACCTCCTCTACAGCCAGCGGATCATGTCGCAGCGGATCTTCGAGCGCGTGCGCAGGATCGAACTGCAGCTCGAGATCCCGCCGAGCCACTACGAGCCCGGCGCGAAGGCCACGAGTCAGCCGGCCACGACCGGCGCACACGCCGGCCCCCACACCGAAGAGCGAGAGGCGGTAACGCTGTGAGCAGCACCGTGACGGTCGACCGTGAAGGTACGGTCACCGGCAACACCTACGACAAGTACGGCTCGACCAACCCGATCGTGCGCCGCCTGATGGGCAACTTCGAGCGCACGCTCGATGAGCTCTTCACCCGCGCCGCGCCGAAGACGATCCTCGACGTCGGCTGTGGCGAAGGAGTGTTGACCCACCAGTGGGCGCAGGTGCCGACCGTCGAACGGATCGTCGGCATCGACCTCGACGACCCGCAGCTGCACGAGGCGTGGAAGGGCCGCCAGCATCCGAATCTGGAATACCTCGTGATGAAGGCCGAGAACATGCCGTTCGCCGATGGCGAGTTCGAGGTCGCGACCGCGATCGAGGTGCTCGAGCACGTGCCCGACGCCGAACACACCGTCTCGGAGATGGCGCGTTGCGCCTCACGCCACCTGCTCGTCTCGGTCCCGCGCGAGCCGCTCTGGCGCGGCCTCAACATGGCCCGAGGTGCGTACTGGAAGGAACTCGGCAACACGCCGGGGCACGTGAACCACTGGTCCAAGAGGAGCTTCGTGAAGATGCTCTCTCGGTATGGGACGGTCTCTGAGGCGCGCTCGCCGTTCCCGTGGACGATGGTGCTCGTGGACGTTTCGCGCTCTTCGTGAGCTGCTGATCTCGTGAGTTCGGGCGTTGGTGGTCTGGGACGGACGCCGGGGCACGTTCGGCGCCGCATCCCTCCATCCCGTCGGGATGCGGAGTGCGCCTCACATGCCCCGCCGCCCGTCCCGTTCACGTGGTCCAGCCTGTTCACGGACCCGCAGCCAGCGAACCGCGGCACCACCCAGCGTCCCAGCTACACGGGAGCGGCACCGTGTCTCGATCGCGGCGGGCCCGAGCATCTCCTCTCGGTGTACGCCGAAGGGTGTGGGCTGGGCGCTCGTAGTGCTGCCACCGCTGCCTGCCAGCGTGGGCGCGTGCTTGCCCTAAGGCGCACTCCGCATTTCGACGGGATGGAGAAATGCGGCGCCGGGGGCAAGCAGGCGCCCACGCCGACCACCAACGCAGGAATCGCCGCCCGATGAGCGCCCAGGACACCACCACAGACGCGTACAAGCGCGGGGTGAAGGTCATGGGCGTCGGGATCGCGGCGACCGGGCTGCTCACGTTCGCGTACTTCTCGGCGGCGGGTCATGCGCTGTCGGCTTCGGAGTACGGGCGGATCTCGACGTTGTGGGCGGTGCTGTTCGTCGTCATGTCGGTTCTGTACCGGCCGGTCGAGCAGCTGCTGTCGCGGCGGATCGCCGACCGGCTCGCGCGTGGCGGTGGGCCGCACGCGCTGCGGACGCCGGTGCTGCTCCAGCTCGGCTTCGCGGCGCTGTTCGTCGTGCTCGCACTGGTGTTCCGCGGGCCGATCGAGCACCAGATCCTCGACGGCGAGGACTCCCTCTACTGGATCCTCGTCTTCTCGGCGCTCGCGTACGCGGCGAGCTACTTCGCCCGCGGCTATCTCGCCGGACACCAGTGGTTCGCGCTCTACGGCGGGCTCGTGTTCTTCGAGGCGTCGGCGCGGCTGCTGTTCCCGCTGGCGGTGCTGGTCGGGATCGGCGCCGGGCAGACGGCGGTTGCGCTCGGCATCCTCGCGGCACCGGTCGCCTCGCTGCTCGTCGTGCCGGTCGCGATCGCGCGACACCGGGCCGCGGAGCCGACCGAAGCCGTCGACGTCGCCGCTGCCTCGTCGGGCGACGACGCCCGCTTCGCCGGCAGCGTGGCGATCGTTCAGCTCGCCGAGCAGACGCTCCTGAACGTCGCTGTGCTGCTCGCGGGCACGGCGACCGAGGCCGGCCTCGTGTTCTCGGCGCTTCTGATCGTCCGCGCGCCGCTGCAGCTGTTCCAGGCGATCCAGACGTCGCTCCTCCCCCACCTCGCCGGACTCGAAGCGACCGAAGGGAAGGCCGCGTTCTCCGACGCGATCACGAAAACGGTCCGCTGGATCGCGGGCTTCGCGGGGCTTGTCACCGCCGGCCTGCTCGTGGTCGGGCCGTGGGCGATGGAGGTCGTCTTCGACGCCGATGCCGGCAGCTACGACCGGACGATCGCCCTGCTCGGGGCCGGCATGGGTCTGCACCTGATCGCCGGCACGCTGACACAGGCAGCACTCGCCCGCGACCGAGCGCACCAGGCGGCGGCGATCTGGCTCGTCTGCGCCGCCGCCTTCGTCGCCTGGATGGGTTCCGGCGCAGTCAGCGACTCCCTCCTCCGCACCGAACTCGGCTACGCCACAGCCACCGCGGCCCTCTGCGCCGCCCTGCTGACCCTCTACCGCTCCGGCTCCCGCAGCTGAACAGCGAAAAGTGACGGGTTAGCCGGTCACTTCTCGCTGTTCAGTTTGGGGTTCGGGGGTGCGGGCTTCCCAGGCGGCGGCGAAGACACCGCCGAGCGCCCCGAAGAGGTGGCCCTGCCAGGAGATGCCGGGCGCCGGCATCGTCGCGAGCAGGATCGTGCCGCCGTAGAACAGGAACACGAGCACGCCGGTCAGGACGTGGAAGACGTCGCGGGTGTAGAGCCCCCGGACCATCAGGAACGAGGCGTATCCGAAGATGATGCCGCTCGCGCCGACGTGGATCGACCCCGATTCTGCGGTCACCCACGTCCCGAGCCCCGCGCTGAGCCCGCAGATCAGCGTCACGGTCAAGAGCCGGCGGACCCCTCCGAGAGCGATCACGGTTCCGAAGATCACGAGCGGCACGGTGTTCGAGACGAGATGCGCGTAGCTCCCGTGGATGAACGGCGCGAACACGATGCCGAACAGCCCGGCGGGGTCCCGAGGCTCGATCCCGAGGCGCTCGAGGTCGAGGTCGCCGGCCTGGTCGGCTACCTCGAGCGCCCACATCAGCGCGAGCGAGCCCGCAAGCAGCGCCAGGGCCGTGTGGACGCCGCGCTCGCGCACCGGCCTACTCGTACGCGAGCGACTCGAGGACGTCGATCCGTGAGGCTCGCCGCGCCGGCAGGATCGCGGCGACGACACCGGCGATGATCGACGCGATCAGCAGGACGACCAGCGTGCCGACGGGGATCGCGAGCGCGAAGTCGTCGATCGCCCGTGTCACGAGCACCGCGAGCACGATTCCGAGCACCATTCCGAGCGTGGCGCCGATCAGCGCGGTGATCACGGCCTCGTAGCGGATCATCCGCCGGATCTGCCGCCGCGACATGCCGACGGCGCGCAGCAGCCCGAGCTCGCGGACGCGCTCGGAGATCGACAGCACGAGCGTGTTGACGATCCCAAACAGCGAGACGATGATCGCCATCGCGAGCAGCGCGTAGATCAGCCCGAGCAGCTGGTTGACCTGCGCCTCCTGGCTGTCGACGAACTCCTCGGTGCTCTCGACCAGCAGTCCCGGGAAGCTCTTGTCGAGGCTGCGGGTGATCGCCTTCCGGACCGCCGCCTCGCCGGACTTCGGCACGTCGAAAGCGGCCATCAGGAACGCGTCGTCGCGCTCACCGAAGCGCGATTCCATGACGTCGTTCGAGACGGTCAGATCGCCGACGAGACCGCCGTCGTCATCGGTGATGCCGGCAACGACGAACGTGATCTCGGGGTCTCGCTGGGTCTCCAGCGACAGGCTGTCGCCGACCGAGATCCCGTTGTCGCTCGCGAAGTCCTTGCCGACGAGGATCTCGTCGTCGCCAAGGCGTTCGAGCGTCTCCGCGTCGCCCTCCTTCCAGCCGAGCTCGTAGACCGACCCGAACGTCTTGCTGTCGACGCCGACGACGTCGACTGTGTTCGTTCCGAGCTTCGCCCGGGCGAAGCGGGCGGACGCGACCGCCGAGACGCCGTCGATCTTCGCGATCTCGCCGGCCGCTGCCGCTGGGATCGGCAGCGGTGGGCCACCGCCGCTGTCGGTCTGGATCACGGCCTGGCCGGTGAACGATCCCTCGACCGCGTCACGGATCGTCTTGCCGATGCCGGCCGCGAAGATCGACGCGAAGACGACGAGCGCGACCCCGATCATCAGCGCTGCCGCGGTCACGGCCGTCCGCCCCGGCTGACGGACGGCGTTCTGGCGGGCGAGCTTGCCCGGCAGCCCGAACCGCGACAGCGGCCCGCCGACGACGCCCGCGAGCGGCCCGACCAGCCGCGGGCTGAGGAGCGCGACGCCGAGGAAGGTCGTGGCGGCGCCGACCCCGAGCCAGCTCAGCGCCGGGCCCGCGTCGAACCCGGCGAACAGCCCGAGCGCCATCGCCGCGATCCCGCCGGCGAGCATGATCCCGCCGATGACGGTGTTCCAGTGCGACGGCGGCTTCTCGCGGTCGAAGCCCTCGCGCAGCGCGGCGAGCGGGGCGACACGGGTCGCACGGATCGCCGGTGCGATCGTCGAGATCAGCGTCACGGTCACACCGACCACGAGCGAGATCACGATCGTCCGTGGCTCGACCACGGTGCCGGTCGACGGGAGGTCGGCGCCGATCGCCGAGAACAGCGCTCGCAGGCCCTTGGCCGTGAGGATTCCGAGCCCGGCCCCCAGCAGCGATCCGAGCACCCCGAGGATCAGGCCTTCGAGCAGCACCGACCGCATCACCTGGCGGCGCTTGGCGCCGAGCACGCGCAGCAGCGCGAACTCGCGCGTGCGCTGCGCGACCGTGATCGAGAAGGTGTTGAAGATCAGGAACGCGCCCACGAACAGCGCGATCCCGGCGAACGCGAGCAGCGCGATCCGGATCACGCCGAGGAAGTCGTCGTTGATCTGGCCGAGCTGCGCGGCGGCCTCCTGGTTGCCGGTGCGGACGTTGATCTGGTCGACATCGGAGAGCGCGTCGGCGATCCGGCCGCGCAGCTCCTTGTCGCTGACCCCGTCCTCCGCGACGACGTCGATCTCGCTGACCGCGTCGCCGAAGCCTGCAACTCGCTGCGCCTCCTCGAGCGTGAACGTGGCGATCACGCCGCCGCCGAAGCTCTCGACGTCCGCAAGCGTGTAGACGCCGGAGATCGTGTACGGCCTTGCCGGCGTCGTCCCGGCGAGCAGCAGGCGGTCGCCGACGCCGAGCCCCTCGGTTTCGGCGGTCGCCTTGAAGATCGAGACCTCGTTGGCGGTCCTCGGCTTCCGTCCCGAGGTGTACTCGACCGCGTCGATCGAGGTCGGCGAGACCGAGTTGACGGCGCTGAACCCGAGCGACTTCAGCTTGCCGCCGTCGGCGCGGCGTGCGATCAGGCCGGGCCAGAAGACGGCGCCGTCGGCCCGCTTGACCCCGTCGACCTTGCGGACCCGGTCGATCAGCTCGCCGGGAAGCGGCGGCGGCCCGACCTCGGTCGACAGCTCGTTGTCCGGCGAGACGACGACGTCGGTCTGCTCGTAGCTGGCGCCGAAGAGGCTCTCGAACGATCCGTTGATCGTGTCGGTGAACACGTACGTGCCGGCGATCAGGGTCACGCCGAGCGCAATCGAGAGCGCGGTCAGGGCGAGCCGCAGCTTGCGGGCGAGCAGCCCGCGCCGGGCTATCAGCCTCATGCCGGCGCCGCCTGGGCGCTCTTGTCCTCGACGATCAAGCCGTCGCGCAACACGATCAGCCGGTCTGCGTGCGCGGCCGACTCCTCCTCGTGCGTGACCATGATGATCGTCTGTCCGAACTCGTCGACCGAGCGCCGGAGCAGCGCCAGGATCTCCTCGGAGTTGGCGGAGTCGAGGTTGCCGGTCGGCTCGTCGGCGAAGACGACCGCCGGCCTCGAGGCGAGCGCCCGGACGACGGCGACGCGCTGCTGCTGGCCACCAGACAGCTCGCTCGGCCGGTGCGAGAGGCGGTCGCGGAGATCGACGAGGTCGATCAGATGGTCAACCCACTCGCGGTCCGGATCGCGTCCGGCGATCGACAGCGGCAGCAGGATGTTCTCCTCGGCGCTCAGCACAGGCAGGAGGTTGAAGGCCTGGAAGATGAAGCCGATCCGGTCACGCCGCAGCTCGGTCAGCTCGTTGTCGCCGAGCGCGCCTAGCGAGACGCCGTCGACCGTCACATCGCCGGAGGTCGGCCGGTCGAGGCCGGCGAGCAAGTGCATCAGCGTCGACTTGCCAGAACCTGAAGGACCCATGATCGCCGTGAGCTGCCCCTGCGGGAAGGCGACGTCGATTCCGCGCAGTGCATGCACGGCGGCCTCTCCTTCACCGAAGGTTCTCGTCAACGCTGTCCCGGTCACGATCTCGGTCATCGGCGCCCACTGTGCCACATCGGCCGGGTGCCGCTGACGGCCCCGGCGCACAGGCGTACACTCAGAAACATGGAAGAGCGCTACTGCGAACTCGGTGACGTCTGCCTCTGCTTCGAGGAATTCGGGGCCGACCGCGGCGGCGAGCCGCTGCTGCTGATCATGGGTCTCGGCGCGCCGATGATCGCCTGGCCGGTCGGGTTCTGCGAGCAGCTCGTGGAGGCCGGATTCGACGTCATCCGCTTCGACAACCGCGACGTCGGCCGGTCGACCGTGCTTCACCATGCCGGCGTGCCCCGGCGCCGCGACACGCTGGCAGGACGCAAGGTGGCGGCTCGGTATTCGCTGAGCGAGATGGCACGTGACGCAGTCGGCCTGCTCGACCACATGGGCTTCAAGAAGGCGCACGTCGTCGGCGCCTCGATGGGCGGCATGATCGCGCAGGTTCTGGCGATCGAGCACCCCGACCGCGTGCTGTCGCTGACCTCGATCATGTCGACGACCGGCCGCAAGACCGTCGGCCGCCCGCATCCCGGCGCGCTGCGGATGATGGCCAAGGAGCCACCGACCGGCATGGGAATCGAGGCCGAGATCGATCACTTCGTCCAGTTCTTCCGCTCGGTCGGTTCGAAGGGCTCGCTGTTCGAGGAGGACGTCATCCGCGCGCTCGCCGAGGAGGCGTTGACGCGCGGCTCGACCCGTGCGGGCACGATGCGCCAGCTCGCGGCGATAACGACGACGCCCGACCGGACCCGGGCGCTGCGGCGCCTGAAGGTCCCTTCGCTCGTCATCCACGGCACCGCGGACCGGCTCGTCCACGTCTCCGGCGGCCGCGCGACCGCGCGGGCGTTGCCGGGATCGACGTATCTGGAGTTCGCCGACATGGGCCACGACCTGCCGAGCGCGCTGTGGCCGCAGATGGTCGCGGCGATCAGCTCGCTGGCACGCAGTGCCCCGGCTCCGTCCGGACCGGCCCGGCCCGAAATCGAAGACGTGATCCCGCCCGGTCCGGCTCAGGTCGTCAGCTGACGGCTGCGGTCAGCGCCGCGAACCGTCCGGCCACGTCATCCGAGCCGTAGACGGCGCTGCCGGCCACGAGCCAGCCCGCGCCGGCCTCGGCGGCCGCACCGGCGGTCTCGAGGTCGATGCCGCCGTCTACCTCGATCACGACCTCCTGCGACACGAGCGCGCGCAGCACCTCGAGCTTCTCGATCGCCGCGGGGATGAACTTCTGGCCGCCCCAGCCGGGGTTGACCGACATGCAGAGCAGCAGATCGAGCTGGTCTGCGACCTCCTCGACGACGGCCGGCGGCGTGCCCGGGCAGAGCGCCAGGCCGGCGCGCAGCCCGCGATCGCGGATCGCCGCGAGCGCGTGGTGGACGTGCGGCGTCGCCTCGGCGTGGATCGTGATCGTGTCGGCGCCGGCGTCGGCGAAGTCGGCGATCTGCCGCTCAGGGCGATCGACCATCAGGTGCACGTCGAGATGGACGCCTAGATCGAGCGCCTTGAGCGCCTTGACCACCGGCGGGCCCATCGACAGCGGCGGCACGAACTGCCCGTCCATCACGTCGATGTGGATCACCTGCGCACCGGCGTCGACAACAGCCCCGACCTGCTCACCGAGCCGTGCGAAATCGGCCCCGAGAATGCTCGGCGCGATCAACGGACCCCGGGGTGCGTCAGTCACGCGGCGGACTGTAGACGCCCCGTCGGCGGGGCCCAAGACAGGTAGAGTGTCGCGTTACTGGTTGCCAGCAACCAGTAACGCGACACTCGACCTGTGGTGCGGGTCAGACGCGAACCAGCATCGACGCCTGGCAGTGGTTGCAGACCGTCGTCGCCGTGGAGGACATGCGCACGATCGTCGAGTGCTCGCCGCAGTCGGGGCAGACCGACCGCAGCTCGTAGCGATGCATGCAGTAGACGCAGCGGTAGCGGCCGGGCACAGTCGTCGCCCTCAGCCACGGCTGGTGGCAGCCCGGGCATTCGAGCCCCAGAGACGGCCCTTTGGTCTCCGGATCCTCAGCCATCGTCGCGGCCAATATAGAAGCCGTCTGTCCCGTCGCGATGCGGCATCGTGCGCGTCGATTGCTGGCACGGCAGCTCCTCGGGAGCTGACAGCGTGCAGACCGAGTAGACGAACCGTCCACCGGGCTTGAGCACGCCGCGCGCCTGCTCTGCCATCTGCTGTTGAAGTGCTCCGAGCCGGGTCACGTCTTCCTCAGTAACGCGCCAACGGACGTCGGGGTGACGCTGGAGCGTGCCGAGCCCGCTGCACGGCGGGTCGAGCAGCACGCGGTCGAACGGGCCGCCGAGTTCCGAGGCCACCGCACCGAGGTCGGTCGCATCACCGACGACAACCCGCACCGAGGTCGCGCGGAGCCGCTGCGCCTGGCGCTCGATCGCCGCGGCCCGCTTCGGCTGCAGCTCGAGCGCCACCACCTCCGCGCGATCACCCCCGAGTGCGGCGAGATGGGTGGTCTTGCCGCCGGGGGCGGCGCAGAGGTCGAGGATCCGCTCGCCCGGCTGCGGGTCGACCCACTGGGACACCAGCTGACTTGCGCGCGATTGCGGTGTGATCGCCCCGGCGCGGTACAGCTCGTGCTCGAACAGGTCGATCGGGCCGTCGAGGATCAGAACGTCGCCATCGCGCCGGCCGGCCAGCGTCACGTCGATGCCGACAAGCGGATTGACCCGGAGCGCCTGCTCGGCCGGCTCGTTGTTCGCGGCCAGCAACAGCCTCGTCTCCTCCGCCCCGAGCCACTCCCACCACATCCGAACGAGCCAGAGCGGGTGGCTGTGCGTGATCGCCGCAGCCTCCGGGGTCGCGTCGCCCGGCCACTGCACACCCTCGCGCTGGACCTTGCGCAGGACCGCGTTGACGAGCGTGTGGCCCTTGTGGCTCTTGACGAGCTCGACGGTCTCGCCGATCGCCGCATGGTCGGCGATCTCTGTGAACAGGAGCTGGTAGAGGCCGAGCTGCAGCGCCGCGCGGATCGTCGGGTCGAGAGCTCGTTCGACGTGGCTGTCGATCAGCCAGTCGAGCGACGCCCGGCGCTGGACGGTCCCGTACGCCAGCCGCTTGGCGAGCGAGCGGTCGCGACCGGCGAGGCCGCGGGCCTCGGCGAAGAGCGCACGATCGGCGTAGGCGCCGCCGTCGAGGGTCCGCAGGACGACAGCGTGCGCGACGGCGCGTGGATGTCGCGCGTCAGCCGAGCGGGAGCGGTCCGTGGCCACGCACGTACTCCTCGTAGGTCATCGCGCGCCCTCCGGCCGGTTTTACGACGAGCGGCTCGAAGCGCCCGCCGGCACCGATCCGTGCCTGCTCGATGCCCATGTGCTCACCGCCCGGTAGCTCGATCCGCGCACCGATGTGCGGGTGGAGCGCGCGGACGGTCCGCTCGGAGGCCACGGCATCAGCCGGGTCGATCGTCCGGTCGGCGGCCCCGATCTTCTCGGCGTAGGTCACGCCGGTTTCCGGCTGCGGTACCGGTTCGGGCGGCTGGGCGAGCGTGCTCTCGAGCAGCTCGACCGACGCCGCGACGAGCCGCGGCACGATGCTGCCGAACGTCTCCCCCGGCTCGATCGCGACCGCTTGCTGCGCGTAGACCGGCCCGGCGTCGAGCTCCGGCACGAGCCGCATGATCGACACGCCGGTCTCGGAGTCACCGGCTTCGATCGCGCGCTCGATCGGCGCGGCACCGCGCCAGCGCGGCAGCAGCGACGGATGGACGTTGTAGATCGGCGGCCCGCTGATCAGCGGCTCGGCGATCAACGCGCCGAAGGCGCAGAGCACGCGGCGACCGTTCGGGCCGGCCGTCGCGTCGATCTGCGCGGCGACGGTGTCGTCGTTTACCTGCTCGGGCTGGATCACCGGGATACCGAGCTCGGCAGCGGTCACCGCCACCGGCGGCGGCGCGAGCGTCCGGCCGCGTCCGCGCCGCGCGTCCGGTCTCGTGACGACGAGGTCGGGGCGCCAGCGGCCGCGGGCGAGGCCGGCGAGCACGTCGGCGGCGAACTGAGCAGTAGCGAGGTAGACGACGCCCATCAGGCTTCGTCGTCGTCGCCGGCGAGAGCGGCCCGCATCTCGCGCATCGCTTCCTTTCGCTGCTCGCGGCTCGCCCGGTCGAGGATCAGCACACCGTCGAGGTGATCGATCTCGTGCTGGATCACGCGCGCCTCGAGGCCGGATGCCTCGACGGCGACCGCCTCGCCCTCGGCGTCGAGTGCCCGCAGCGTGATCGCCACCGGCCGGCGGACGTCGACGTGAACGGCCGGGAGGCTGAGGCAGCCCTCTTCCATCCACTCCTCCTCGTTGCTGGCCCAGTCGACGACGGGGTTGACGAGCACCCGGACCGCTCCCTCCCCGAGCACGCGATAGACGAGCAGCCGGTTGGAGACGCCGGCCTGAGGCGCCGCAAGACCGATGCCCATCGCGTCGTGCATCAGCGACGCCATCCGGCCTGCCTGGCGCCGGAGCTCGTCGTCGAAGACCGTGACCTCACGGGCACGGGTGCGCAGCACGGGGTCACCGAACTTCCGAACGTGGCTGAGTGCCTCGCGCCGGCGCTCGAGCGCCTCGAGCTCCTCGGGAGACAGCTCAGGTGGAGTGGCCTGCTCGGCCATCTGCGGTCAGGGCGTGCTGCCGAGGCTGCCGAGGCTGCCTGCCGCCTGGAGCAGCAGTTCGGTGGCGTCGAACGTCTCGCTGGCCGCAGGCGGGTCGATCGTGACGGCAGCGCCGAAGTTCTTCATCGTCAGGTCGACCGCGACGTCGGTCTCACCGTCGGAGATCTCCGCGGTCATCCGGTGGAGCGCATTCGACGAGTCGACCCAGACCTCGACCGGGACCTTCGTGTCGAGCGCCTTCTTGCCGCCATCCTGCTTCTCGATCTGCTCGATCGCCTGCTTGCTCTGTTCCTCGGAGAGGCTGCCCAGCAGGTCGCGGAGCGTCGACTCGGACTTGAGGTGCGTCACCTCTTCACCGTTCAGCGTCTCGGTGCCGACCTTGTTCATCTCGATCGGCTCGATCGGCTCGCTCCGGGCCTTGTCGGCCTGCTTCTTGATGTCGAACTTGTCGCTCACCTTCTCAAGATCGAGCGAGGCCCAGTCCTGACCCCCGGGGAGCGTGAGTCCCTGCACCGACGGGATCTTGATCCAGATCTTCTTGCCGTCGACCAACAGGCGGACGCTCTGATCGCCCTGGGCGGGGACGCCGGCCGCCGCGAGCACCGAGCCGAGATCGGCCTCGGCGTCAAGCTTGCCCTTGTCGAAGTCGGCCTTGCCGGTCAGCGAGAAGTCCGCTGACTGCTTGTCGTCCTTGCCGCTGAACTTCAACGAGATCTCGGCCGAGCCCTTCGCCTTCGTCGCCTCCGCCACCTTCTTGAGGTCGAGCTTGACCGTGTTCCCACCGCCGCTGTCGTCAGACCCACAGGCAGACAGTGTCACCGCCGCGAAGGCCGCGGCGAGCAGGGCAAGGAGCATCAGCAGGCGATTGCGCATGGCGGTGATTGTAGGCCGCAAGCGGGCGGCAAGCCCTATTGCGGGTCGACGTCGACGACGAAGCGGACGTCGCGCCTGCGCCAACGAGCACTCGCGCCCTCGACGGCGGCAGCGATCTGGGCGATCGCCCGGCGGCGATCGTGTCCCTCGGCCGCCGCCTTGACGACGAGCTGCCGGCGCTCGCGACCGCGGACACGGAAGAGCGGCGCGGGCCCGAGCGCTCCTGGAACGCCGGCGGCGACAACGGCTGCCGCCGCGTCTGCGTCGACTGCCTCCGGAGCGGTCAGCAGGATCCTGATCAACGTCGAGAACGGCGGGTACCGGAGCGCCTGCCGGCGCCGGAGCTCTGCGCGCAGGAAGCCGTCGGAGTCATGGGCGGCGGCCAGCCGGACCGTCTCGTCGTCGGGGTCGATCGTCTGGACGATGACCCGCGAGGTCGAGCCCGAGCGCTCCGAGGCGCCGCGGCCGGCCCGTCCCGCGAGCTGGGTGATCAGCGAGAACGTGCGCTCCTGCGACCGGAAGTCTGGGAACCTGAGCGTGCTGTCGGCATCGACGACGACGGCAAGATCGACGTCGGGGAAGTCGTGCCCCTTGGCGACGACCTGTGTGCCGAGGAGAACGGCCCGAGGCTCGGCGCCGAACCGCCGAAGGGCCTCGGCAGGGTCGCCGACGCCCGCGTCGAGCCGCACGACCAGCCGGCCCAGTCGCACCAGCTCGGCTTCGAGCCGCTCGGTGCCGGCCCCATGCCGGGCGATCGAGACCGAGCCGCACTCCTCACAGCGCTGTGGCGCGCTCCGACTGTGGCCGCAGTGGTGACAGGCGAGTCGCCCCTCTGCACGGTGATAGATCAGCGCCACGTCGCAGTTCGGGCACTCCCAGACCTGGCCGCAGCCGCGACAGGTGAGGAAGTTCGACCACCCGCGTCGGTTGAGCAGGACGATCGCCTTGCGCGAGTCGACGAGCGCCTCGTGCGTGCGCGGATGGATCGGGGCGCTCGTCTCCTTGAGATCGATCAGCTCGACCGGCGGCAGCCCTGCACCGTCGACGCGCTGCGGGAGCCGCAGCGTGCGCAGGCGCTGCACCGACTCCGGACGAGGGGTCGCGCTGCCGCAGATCAGCACGGCGCCGTGCATCCGGGCACGCTCCGCGGCGACGCTGCGCGCGTCGTACCGGGGGTCGCCTTCGTGCTTGTAGGAGGAGTCGTGCTCCTCGTCGACGACGATCAGGCCGAGCCTGTCGATCGGTGCGAACACAGCCGACCGGGGCCCGACGCAGACGCGCGCCTCGCCGGAGCGAAGCCGCTGCCACTCGTCGTAGCGCTCGCCGTCCGGCATGCCGGAGTGGAGCACCGCGACCGTGTCGCCGAAGCGCGACGCGACGCGTCCGAGCATCTGCGGCGTCAGCGCGATCTCGGGAACGAGGATCAGGACGCCCTCGCCGCGCGCGAGCGCCTGTGCCGCGGCGCGCAGGTAAACCTCGGTCTTGCCTGAGCCGGTCACCCCGTGCAGGAGCAGCTGATCTGCGGGCGCGGCGGCCTCGATCTCCACCAGGACCTGCCGCTGGTCGCCCGTCAGCTCCGGCGTGGGATTGGCCTCGGCGATCGCGCCGTGCGACGGGACGCGGCGCTCGGCCCGGGCGGTGATCGTGACGAAGCCCCTCCGCTCGAGTCGCCGCAGCGTCGCGAGCTGGTCTCCGGTGCGGCCCGGGAGCGCAGCGAGCGCAGCACGCTGGCAGTCGGTCAGACGCTCGCCGGAGCCCGGCGCGAGCGCCGCCTCGCCGTCTCCGGTGCGCTCCGCCCAGAGGATCGACTTCGGCTTGACGCCGCGCGGCGGCAGCATCAGGCCGAGCGCGCGCGCGGTCGTCGAGGCGTACTCGGCGGCGGTCCACGCCGCGAGCGCGACGAGGTCGGCCGGAAGCACCGGCTCGCCGACCCGCAGCGGTGCGACCAGCTCGTGCTCGGACTCATCGGCAAAGCCGGTCACGATCGCCTGAACCCGCTGGTGCCCGAACGGCACCTCCAGCAGCGTGCCGACCTCGATCCCGATCTCGCCTTCGGGGTGGAGGTAGTCGAACGGCCCGCGCACCGCGCGGGCCGTTACGAGAGGTTCAACTTTGAGGACCGGGGGCACGTCGCCCCGATGTTCGCTCAGACTCCGGCGGCGGACTTCAGCTGGTCCAGCTTCGTCAGCTGCTCCCACGTGAAGTCCGGGTCCTCGCGGCCGAAGTGGCCGTAGGCGGCGGTCTTCTGGAAGATCGGCCGGAAGAGGTCGAGCTCGCGGCGGAACGCTGCCGGACGGAGATCGAACGTCTTCTCGACAGCCTCTTCGATCGCGGCCCGGTGCACCTTCTCGGTGCCGAACGTCTCGACCATGATCGAGACCGGGTGCGCAACTCCGATCGCGTACGCGACCTGGACCTCGGCGCGGTCGGCGAGACCGGCGGCGACGACGTGCTTGGCGACCCAGCGGGTCGCGTAGGCGGCGGAGCGGTCGACCTTCGATGAGTCCTTGCCGGAGAAGGCGCCGCCACCGTGGCGGGCCATACCGCCGTAGGTGTCGACGATAATCTTGCGGCCGGTCAGGCCGCAGTCACCGACCGGGCCGCCGATCACGAAGTTGCCGGTCGGGTTGAGCAGGAACTCACCCAGCAGCGCGTTCTCGTCGTACATGCCTTCGGGCAGCACCGGCTTGACGACCTGCTCCCAGAGGTCGGACTTGATCTGGTCGCGCTTGCCGACCATCGACTCGCGGTGCTGGGTCGAGATCAGCAGCTTCTCGATCGCGACCGGCTTGTTGTCGCGGTAGCGGACCGAGACCTGGGTCTTCGCGTCGGGGCGGAGGTAGTCGAGCGCGCCGCTCTTGCGTACCTCGGCGAGCTTCTGCGCGAGCCGGTGCGCCGTCTGGATCGGCAGCGGCATCAGCTCCGGGGTCTCGTTCGTCGCGTAGCCGAACATCATCCCCTGGTCCCCTGCGCCCTCGAGGTCGAGATCATCGCCGGAGCCGGACTCGCGGTGCTCGGCGGCGTCGTCGACGCCGGCGGCGATGTCTGCCGACTGCGGGTCGATCGCGTTCAGGACAGCGACGGAGTTGTACGCGAAGCCCTCCTGGCCGTCGTCGTAGCCGATCTTCTCGATCGCGTCGCGCGCGACCTGCTGAATATCGACGAATGCCTCGGTGCGGATCTCGCCGGAGACGACGGCGAGCCCGGTGTTGACCAGCGTTTCGCATGCGACGCGCGCCTTCTCGACGTCGCCGTGCTCGCGCTCCCACGCCAGAACGGCGTCGAGGACACCGTCGGAGATCTGGTCGGCGACCTTGTCCGGGTGACCCTCGGTCACGGACTCGCTGGTGAACAGGTACTCGTTGTCTGCGAAGTGGCTCATGGGATCAGGAGGGAGAGGTCCACGGTCGATTCGCCGGCCCCCGGTTCGATCCGGGCCCCTGCCGCGATCAGGCGGCGGAGGTCCTCGCGGGCCGATCGGAACGCCGGATCAGAGTCCAGGCCGGTCTGTGCAGCGAGGGCCAGCAGCTTTGTGAAGTCGAGGAAGAGTAGCGACGACCCTGCCCCGGCCGGGTCCTCGCCGAGCGTGGCCTGCCACTGGCGCGTGCTCGTCAGGCGCTCCTCGCCGGGGTCGCGGAGCCCGGATCGGCGCGTCGCGAGCACCACCGTTCCGCCCGCCACGCGGCTCGGGAAGGCGCGGCGCACGTCGGCCGGCATCCGCGACAGCGCCCGCCTCGCGGCCGCCTCGTCGTCGGTCTTCGCGGTGATCGTCATCACCGGGGCCGGGGTCGCCGGCCGCAGCGTGACGACGGTCGGGCGGTCGAAGAGCGCGACGACGTCACGAGGGAGCGCACCCAGCGCCGAGCCCACCTGCTCACCGCCCGCACCGGAGAGGCGGACGAGCGAGGAACCCAGCCTCGGCACGGCGGCGACGGCGAGCGCCCCGTCGGGGATGTCCCCGACGAGCTCGCCGACGTCACCGTTCGCCGGGCGACCACCACTGCTGCCGAGCGAGTTGCGCAGCGCGACCGCGGCGCCGGTCTCCGATGCGCCGGCAGAGAACGCGATGCCGCGCAGCCGCGGCTGGTCGACGATCGCACCGATCAGGCCGAGCAGACCGCTCTGAGGCGCCAGCACGCGACGGACGCCGGCCGCGGAGACCCAGCCGTCGACCGCGCGCGTCTCGGGCAGGCGATCGCGCTGATCACGGTGGATCGGAAGCTCGGCGAGGCTCCTCGAGCGATCGGCTTCGAGGCGGCGCGCGATGTCAAGCGCCGGGCGCTGGCCGATCGCGAGCCAGTCGCCGATGTTCTCGGCGTAGAGCGCGCCGCAACGGCGGCGGTCTCCACCGGCGCGTCCCTCCTGTTCGATCAGGAGCAGCGAGACGCCGGACCCCGCCTGCCGCTCGAACAGCGCGAAGCCGGCGTCAGATGCCGTCCGCAACGCGACCTTCGCGCGGCCGCAATCGGGCGAGGCGAGCCGGCTGACGATCCGGTCGCGCTGCTCGACGTAGCTCGGGAACCGCGAGGCGGCGTCGGCGAGCCGGCGGACCGGGTCACGCCGGGTGTCGAGCGAGACGTGGACGTAGACGAGCGCGTTGCGCGGCACCAGTTCGGCCGGGTCGGCAGCGCCGCCGCTCGCGGCATCGGGCAGACCGTCGCGGGCGAGCGATACGCCGGCGAGCACGATCGCGACGAGCGCCGCGCAGACCGCCAGCGCGAGCGGCAGATCGGCGCGCTCTTTCAGCGCTCTCTCCCCTTCCTGGTGTTGGCGGTTCGTCGCTGCGCGCCGAACCGACGGGAGTTTCGCGATGCGAAACTCCCAGGCTCAGGAGATCTGACCGTCACCGGTCTCTCCCTTTCCTGGTGTTGAAGTCGATGATTAGCGGGATGCCGTCGAAGCCGTAGCGGGCGCGGAGCCGGTTCTCGACGAAGTAGGCGTAATCGCGGGTCAGCTTGTCGCGGTTGTTGACCTGGATCGAGAAGCGCGGCGGCCGCGTCTCGTACTGCGACATGTAGAGCATCCGCATGCGATGGCCCTGCTTCGACGGGGCTTGCTTCTCGGCCGCGACCTCCGAGAGGAAGCGGTTCAGCTGAGGCGTCGGGATCCGCGTCCCCATCCGGTCGCCGAGCATCAGCGCCTCCTTGAGCAGCCGGTCGACGTTGCGGCCGCTGACCGCGGAGACGGTCAGCACCTTCGGCCGCAACCGGAGCTTGCGCTTGACCTTCGCCCGTTCGTGGTCGAGGTCCTCCTCGGGCATCGCCGCGACGTCCCACTTGTTGAGGACGAGCGCGGTCGCGCAGCCGCCCTTCATCGCCTGCTCGGCGATTCGCAGGTCCTGCGCGGTGACGCCGTCATGGGCGTCGCAGATCACGAGCGCCACGTCGGCGCGCTCGATCGCCCGTTGGGAGCGAAGCGTCGTGTAGTACTCGACCGACTCGGTCACCTTCGACTGTCTGCGCATGCCGGCGGTGTCGACCACGACGACGCGCCTGCCATCGACCTCCATCGGCAGGTCGATCGCGTCCCGCGTCGTTCCGGCGACGTCGCTGACGATCACGCGGTCGGACCCCATGAACTTGTTGACGAGCGAGGACTTGCCGACGTTCGGCCGCCCAATCAGCGCAAGCCTGATCGTGTCGTCGGCTTCCGCCGTGGCCTCTCCCTCGGGCAGGTGGCCGACGATCGCATCGAGCAGGTCGCCGGTGCCGAGCCCCTGCGTCGCGGAAACCGCGAGCGGCTCGCCGAGCCCGAGGCTGAAGCCATCGGCGGCGAGCGCGATGTCACCGACGCTGTCGACCTTGTTGGCGGCGACCAGGACCGGCTTGCCCCAGCGCCGGAGGAGGTCGGCCAGTTCGCTGTCGCCAGGCCTCACCCCGGCCTTTGCGTCGAAAACGAAGACCGCGACATCGGCCTCCGCGAGCCCGGCCTGGGCCTGCTCGCGGATCGACCCGGCGAGCGGGTCGTCGTCCTTGAAGTCCATGCCGCCGGTGTCGATCAGCGTGAAGCTGCGGCCGTTCCACTCGCAGAGCAGCTCCTGGCGGTCACGCGTCACGCCGGGCGTCTCGTGGACGACGGCGACGCGCGACTGCGTAAGCCGGTTGACGAGCGACGACTTGCCGACGTTCGGGTAGCCGACGACGGCGACGCGGCCGCCGTTCTGCTTACCGGACATGGGCCTCGGCGAGGGCGACGATCTCAGCGACGACGTCATCGACAGTGCGCCCGGTCGTGTCGACGGTGACGGCGCCGGGAGCTGCGGCGTCGGTCGTGCGGCCGTGGCCGCTGTCGTCGGCGTCGCGCACGCGAAGCGCCGCCTCGACGTCGGCCGGGTCGGCGCCGAGTTCGGCCGCGCGGCGGCGCGCCCGCTCGGCCGGATCGGCGGTCAGGAAGACCTTCACCTCGGCGTCGGGCGCGACGACGGTCGCGATGTCACGCCCCTCGGCGACGTAGTCGCCACCGGCGATCAGGTCGCGCTGGCGGGCTACGAGCGCGGCGCGCACCGCCGGGTCCTTCGCGACGGCGCTCGCGCGCTCGCTGATCTCCGGCGAGCGGATCTCATCGGAAACGTCACGCCCGTCGAGCAGCACTTCACCGCCGGGCCCGAACCCGATCGAGATCGTGTCTGCGGCGGCCGGCCAGGCGAGCGCGACGCAGCGGTACATCGCGCCGGTGTCCAGATACGGAATGCCGAGAGCGGAGGCGACGGCCCGCGCCACGGTTGACTTGCCCGCGCCCGCCGGGCCATCGATCGCCACCAACATCGGCAATCAGCCTAGGTGGTGAGGGTCGTGAGGTCGTCGAGGAAGCCCGGGTAGGAGACCGCGGCAGCGTCCATCCCGTTGACGGTCACGCCTTCGCGGCTGGCGATCCCGGCGATCGCGCCGAGCATCGCGAGCCGGTGGTCGCCGTGACTGTCGATCGCGCCGCCGCGCAGTCCGCCGGTCCCGCGGACTACGAAGCCGTCACCGGTCGCCTCGAGGTCGCCGCCGAGCCCATTGAGGCCGTCGACAACGGTTGCGATTCGGTCGGATTCCTTGAAGCGGAGCTCCTCGGCGCCGGTGACAACGGTCTCGCCCTCGGCAAAGCATCCGAGCAGCGCTACAAGCGGCAGTTCGTCGATCGCGAGCGGCACCTCGTCAGCCGTAACGGTCGTCCCCGTCAGCGGGCTGCTCGCGACATCGACAGGCCCGATCGGCTCCGCGGCGACGACCTCGCCGTCGCGCTGTGGCCGTTCGAACTCGCCGACCACTGCGCCGCCCATCCGGTCGAGGATCCTCAGGAACCCGGTTCGCGTCCAGTTGGAGGTCGTGCCCTCGACGGTGATCCGCGAACCGGCGACGATGCTGGCCGCAGCAAGCCAGAACGCCGCAGACGAAGGGTCGGCAGGCACGACCAGCTCGTGGTCGAGCGCGAGCTCGTCGGCGCCTGTCACCGAGACACGGTCGCCGGCCCGCGTCACGGTCACCCCGGCCGCGACGAGCATCCGCTCGGTGTGGTCACGTGACGGCTCGGGCTCGATCACGGTCGTGATGCCCTTGGCCGTCAGCCCGGCAAGGAGCACGCAGCTCTTGACCTGCGCGCTCGCGACCGGCAGCTCGTAGTCGATCGCCGTCAGCCGGGACCCGGTGACGGTGAACGGCGGCAGCCTGCCATCGGTCGCGTCGATCCCGGCGCCCATCAACCGCAGCGGCTCGGCGATCCGGTCGATCGGCCGGCGGCGGATCGAGTCGTCGCCGTCGAACCTGTATGAACGCCCGTCCTGTCCCGCGAGCCAGCCCGGCAGCAGCCGCATCAGCGTGCCGGCGTTGCCGACGTCGATCGTCTCGTCGCATGGCGATGCGCCGCGAAGCCCGGTCCCGCGGATCGTCACGCCGGTGCCGTCCCGCGTGACCAGCGCTCCGAGCTGCGCAACGGCGGCGAGCGTCGAGAGGGTGTCTTCGGCAACTAGGTAGTTGCGGACCCGGAGCGGCTCGACCGCCATCGCGCCGAGCAGAGCAGCACGGTGGCTGATCGACTTGTCGGCCGGCGGCGTGACGACGCCGCGCAGCCTGCGCACCGGCGCGAAATGGACGCTGCTCAAGACGAGGCGCTCCCGGCTACGGCCTCGACGAGCGCCCGGGCCTCGTCCTCGCGGTCTTCGTCGACCCAGACCGTGACCTGGCCCGAGCGGTTGTCGGCAGCCGGCTGGAGGCTCATGTCCTGGATGTTGATCCCGGCGCGGCCGAGCGTGATCGTCAGCTCGGCGACGACGCCGGGACGGTTCGGCACGATCGCGCGCACACGAGCCGATGCGCCGGCGGCGACGCCGAGCTCGCCGAGCCTCGTGCGCGCCTCGGTCGCCGCGGCCTGCCAGCTCTCGATCTCGGCGGTCGCACCCCCGGCGATCAGCTCGCGGGCGCTCCGGAGATCGGCGATGACGCCATCGATGTCGGCGACGAGCGCGTCGCGGTTGGCCTCGTAGATGCCGGCCCACAGCGGCGGGTTGGCGCCGGCGACCCGGGTCGCGTCGCGGAAGCTCGGACCGACCATCGGCCGCCGCTCGCCCCCGAGCGCCGCTACCGCCCGACCGGCGAGCACGTTGGCGATCACGTGCGGCAGGTGCGAGAACGCCGACATCAGGCGGTCGTGCTCATCGGGATCGAGCACGACCGGTGACGCGCCGATGCCGGTGACGAAGCGGTGAAGCCGCTCGAGCAGGACACCGTCGCTCTCGAGCCGCGGCGTCAGGAACCAGGTCGCGCCGGCGAACAGGTCGGCCCGCGCGTGCCGGAGCCCCGACACCTCCGCCCCGGCCATCGGGTGGCCGCCGACGTACCGGGAACCGAAGCCGGCAGCGGCCAGCGCCGACTTCGTCGAACCGACATCGGTGACAGCCGCGTCCGGAAAGCGGTCGAGCATCGTGGCGACCGTGGCGGCGATCGCCGGGACCGGCGTCGCCACGACGACGACGTCCGGTGCGCTGTCCGCGACGGCCGCCGTCACCCCGGCCTCGGTCGCCTCGCGAGCCACGTGGTCGTCGGCGTCCTCACCGGTCACGACCGCTCCGAGCCGCTCGCGAGCAGCGAGCGCGACGGAACCGCCGATCAGGCCGAGCCCGGCGACATGGACCCGCAGGGGTGTGCCGGACCCGGCCATCGTTTCGGGATCAGCCTGCCGTCGCCGCGGCGCCGCGGAACGCGCGCTTGCCGGCGAGCATCGCCGCCTGCTCGACCTTCGCGGCGTAGGCGCCGAAGTCGGCGTTGGCTATCTGCTGAGGGCCGTCGCACACCGCCTGCTCGGGGTTCGGGTGCGCCTCGACGATCAGACCGTCGGCGCCCGCGGCGGCCGCTCCGAGCGACAGCGACTCGACGAGCGCACGGCGTCCGGCGGCGTGACTCGGGTCGACGACGACCGGCAGGTGCGTCATCTCCTTGAGCACCGGGATTGCCGTCAGGTCGAGCGTGAATCGGTAAGCGGTCTCGAATGTGCGGATGCCGCGCTCGCAGAGAACGACCTTCTCGTTGCCCTCCTTGAGGACGTACTCGGCGGCCATCAGCAGCTCCTCGAGCGTCGCCGAGAGCCCGCGCTTGATCAGCGCCGGGACGCCGCTGCGCCCGATCTCGGTCAGCAGCGTGTAGTTCTGCATGTTGCGAGCGCCGACCTGGATCATGTCGGCGACCTCGCAGACCGGCTCGACGTCACGGGGGTCCATCAGCTCGGTGACGATCGGCAGGCCGGTGCGCTCACGCGCCTCTGCGAGCAGCCGCAGGCCCTCCTGGCCGAGCCCGGAGAACGAGTACGGCGAGGTGCGCGGCTTGTACGCGCCGCCGCGGAACATCGTCGCCCCGGAGGCGAGCATCGAGTCGGCGGCTTCGAGGATCTGGTCACGCGACTCGACGGTGCAGGGGCCGGCGATCAGGCCGAAGTGGTCGCCGCCGATCAGGCTGCCGCCGATGTCGAAGGTCGAGGGCTGCTCCTGGCGGACCTGCGAGCTCGCGAGCTTGTACGGCTTGAGGATCGGCACGATCTTGTCGACGCCGGGGTCGGCCTCGAGCCCGAGGCGCGCGACGTGCTCACGGTCTCCGACCGCGCCGATGATCGTCACCTCCTCGCCGCGACTCGGGTGGGCGGTGACGCCGACGGACTCGATGCGCGCGACGACGGCATCGATCTGCTCGTCGGTGGCGCTGGCTTTCATCACGATCATCATCTTGGGGGTCTTTCTCTGGTTCGATGCGGCAGGATACGGCGACGCGATCGAGGGACGGCAAGCCGTGCCTCAGGTTGAGGGAGCGCTCGGGCCGGTCCGGACGGGTCACCGTCGTCGATGGACTCAGGCTGCGTCAGCAGCCGGCGCGAGCGCTACGAAAATCGCCAATACCACTGCTGCGAAGCCGCGCTGCGGGCACGCGCGGCGCCGGCCGGGCGGCCGGTGCATGAGGCGCTGATGCTCGCCGGGTGCGACATGCAGTTGGGAGTAAAGCAGACGACCCAGCAATCGTCGAGTGTGCGTTCAGTTGCGCCAGGCGTAACCGAACACACACTCGACGTGGGGTTCGCGCTATTGCAGCGCTGCGTCCGCGGCGACGCCGGTCTCGATCGACCAGTAGCGCAGGACGGTCGCCGCGTCTTGCAGCATCCGGTCCTGGGCCGAATCCTTTACGGCGTCGAGGATCGAGAGCTTCGTGCCGGTCGGCTGCGTGGCCGCGACCGAGCTGCGGACGAACGCGATGCCCTCGGCGTTGAAGCCGAGCTTCTTGAGCAACGAGCCGCCCTTGGCCCCGCCGATCGCGGCCTTCGCCTTCGCCACGGCGCTCGCGCTGAGCTTCTGCGTCGTCGCCTTCGACCTGGGGATCAGCTTGACCGTCGTCTTGCGGGCCGCGATAAGCGCGTCGAGCTTCGCTGCGAGCTGCCGCGCCTGCGTGATCCCTGCGCGCGCCTGCTTGCCCCTCCAGGCGTTGTCGCCGGCCTGACGGGCGCCGCCGAGCTTGTCGACCGTCGCCGCGAACTGGCGTGAGCGGGCCGCGACGTCGGACTGGCGGTCGAGCAGTGCGGCGATCTTCCTGGCAGACGCCTTGCCGACGCCGCCCTTGCCGGTCAGAACCTTCGCCTTCTTCGCCTTGGGCCGCGCGGCGAGCACCTTGAACTTCGTGTCCGGCGGGTCCCGACGCGCGCGCTCGGTCGACTGGATGATCTCCGAGGTCACCCGCAGCCCGTTGGAGGCTACGGCGTACCCCACCCCCGCCCCCGCCACGCCGAGGCCGAATGCGCCTCCCGGCCCTGCGGTCGAGAACCCGCCCGCGACACCGGCGACCGGCAGCCCGATGCCGACGACGACCGAGCCGCCGCCCCCGACGACCGCGGTCCCGAGCTGACCGACGACGCTCGCGCCGTTGTAGACGCAGTTGCCGGCCCACTCGCCCCATGTCGTCAGGCCGGCCTTGTCGCGCGAGTTGTAGCTGTCGTTGATCGCGGCCTTCGCCTTGCCGATCGGCGCCTTCTTGACGTTCGCGCCGCACGACGCGGCCGTCGCGGGCGTGTTGTCCTCGAGCCCTGCGATACCTGCGGTCAGGAACTGGGTGCTCGCCGAAGTGCTGTTGTGCGTGCTGTCACCGCCGTACTCGGCGAGGACGTCGGGGAAGACCGGGGTGACCGGCGGCGTGTAGATCGCCGTGCAGGAGGCGACCGACGGGCTGGTCGAGGTCGTGACGAGCGCGCATGTGTCGCCGGACAGGAAGCTGCCGCCGTCTCGCGCGGCGAACGTGACGGCCCCGGTCGGAGCCGTCGGCGTGCCGCTCGACGTCGCGTCGCCGACGGTGGCGGTGCAGACCGAGGTGTCGCCCGGGTTGGGGCCGCGGTCGCATCGCACCTGCATGCCGCTCGCGCGCTTGTCGACCGGATTCGGCGTCGGAGTGACGGCGCCACCGCGCCGGTTCGCGACCCAGGTCAGACCCGATGTCTGCGCCACCGCGTAGCCGCCCGTCGCCCACGTTCCGGACATCTTGCTGCCGTCGGCTGACACCGTGCCGACGAAGTACGCCTTGTACGAGGAGTTGCGATAGGCCGTGAGGATCTGAACCTGGTCACCGGCGATCGTGCCCTCCATCGGCCACGTGTACGGACCGCCCTTGCCCTCACCGGCAAGCGTGCCGGTCCCGGAGCTGAACGTCCACTCCTGCAGCGCGACGCTGCCGGACGGCAGGTCCCAGGTCCCGGTGATGTCGGCGGCCTGCGCCGGGGCCGCTGCCCCGAGCGAAGCGATCAAGGCAACGAGGACGATGAGGAACCGGCGCATCGACCAACCGTATACCGACGGCACGCCTCAGTCGATGAGCGCGCCCAGCGCGCTCAGGAAGCCGTCGTTCTGCTGGTCGGTGCCGAAGCTGACCCGCAGCCAGCCGGCACGGCCGAGCGCGCCGCCGGCGCGGACCTGGAAGCCCGCCTCGGTCAGCCCGGCGAGGACCCGGGCCTCGGTCTCCTCGGGCGTCTCGTCGTCGCGGCCGCGGAGCTCGAACCAGACGAAGTTCGCCTGCGACTCGGCGACGGTCATCCCGAGCGCGCGCAGGCCCTCCTCGATCGTGATCCGGGCGACGACCGCGCGCTCGACCCGGCCGGCGATCTCGTCGCCGTGCTTGAGCGCCTCGACCGCAGCGGCCTGCGCCGCGATGTTGCAGTAGAACGGCTGGCGGACCTGCGTCGTGGCGGTGACGAACGCGTTCGAGCCGCAGAGCGCGTAGCCGACCCGCAGCCCGCAGAGGCCGTAGACCTTGCTGAACGTGCGCAGCAGCACGAGGTTCGGGTGGTCCTCCAACAGGTCGATCGAGGCGTCCGGATCCTCGAGCGTGTTGTACTCGCAGTAGGCCTCGTCGAGAATCACGCAGACGTGATCGGGCACGTGCTCGACGAAGCGCCGGATCTCGTCGAGCGGCAGCGCGGTCGATGTCGGGTTGTTCGGGTTGCAGACGAGGACGAGCGTCGTCGCGGCGGTGATCGCGGCGAGCATCGCGTCGAGATCGTGCTCGTCGCGGTCGTTCAGCGGGACCTCGATCGCGCGGGCGCCCGAGGCCGCGGCGAGATGCGGGTAGACGCTGAACGACGGCCAGGCGTAGAGCAGCTCGGCGCCGTCCTCGAGCAGCGCCTCGCCGGCCGCGAGCAGGATGTCGCAGGACCCGTTGCCGACCTGGATCCGCGAGGCCGGCACCTCGTAGCGCTCGGCGAGCGCCGCGCGCAGCTTCGCGTTCGACGGGTCGGGATAGCGGTTGGCGCCGGTAAGGGCGAGCCGCGCCGCTTCGACGACCGATTCGAGCGGCGGTTCGGGCGACTCGTTCGAGGCCATCAGCGCGTACTCGGCCGCCTTGCCGTAGCCGGATGCCGCCGGGTAGACGGGGATCCGCTCGACCGCCTTGGTGAAACGGAGGGTCAATTGGCCTCCTCGAGATCGCGGCGCAGGGCAACCGCGTCACGCAAGTAGACGTGCGTCGGGCGGCGGTCCTCGGGCGCGTAATAGTGGACGAGCACGCGGATCACGCTCGGGAGTGCACCGGGCACCGGGATCTCGCGGGCGCAGAGCAGCGGGACTTGCGAGAAGCCGACCTGGCGGGCTGCGGCGGCCGGGAAGTCTGCATCGAGGTCGTCGGTGACGGTAAAGAGGCAACTGACGACGTCGTCGATCTCGAGCGCGTTGCGCTCCACGATCTCGCGCATCAGCTCCTCGGTCGCGCCGCGGATCGCGTCGGAGGTGTTCTCGGGAGCGGTGGTAGCACCGCGAAGCGCGAAGAGCCGCATCGCGGGGCGATGATACGGCGGCGTTCCCCCAACGCGGCGCCCCGCCACGCTGGTCCCAGATAGCGACGCAACGCGTCGCGATCTGGGACCAGCACGGAGCACCCCCGGCGTTGGTCCCGGATAGCGACGTATTCCGTCGCTATCCGGGACCAACGGTGCCCGGGTCTTCGGGGACGCTGGCCGAGCGCAGGCGCTCGACCTCCGCAGCGCTGAGGCGGCGCGCGGCGCCGGGCGCGAGCGAGCCGAGCCGCAGCGGCCCGAACGCCTGGCGGCGCAGCGCCACGACCGGGTGGCCGACGGCGTCGCACATCCGGCGCACCTGCCGGTTGCGCCCCTCGCGGAGCACGATCTCGAGCGTCGCCGTCTCGCGGCTGTGGCCGGTCTCGCGGACCTGAGCCGGCGCGGTCGGCCCGTCGTCGAGCACGACGCCCTCGCGAAGACTGCGCAAGGCGGCCGCAGTCGGCCGCCCACTGACGGTCACGACGTACGTCTTCGGCACCTCGTACCGCGGGTGGGTGAGTCGATTGGCCAGCCCGCCGTCGTCGGTCAGCAGCAGCAGCCCGCTGCTGTCGAGATCGAGCCGGCCGACCGGGTACAGCCGGCGGCCCGGCGCATCTACGAGGTCGGTGACGACCGGCCGGCCGTGCGTGTCGCTCGCGGTCGAGACGACGCCGACCGGCTTGTGGACGAGCCAGACCTCGCGCTCGCCGGCCGGCGCCGGGACGATCTCGCCGTCGACGCGCACCTCCTGGCCGTCGATCGCGCGCGCCGGGTCGGTCACGATCTGCCCGTCGACGGTGACGCGGCCGGCCGCGATCACGACCTCGCTCGCGCGGCGCGAGGCGACGCCGGCGTGCGCGAGGTACTTGACGAGCCGCATCGCCCGAAGGGTTCCAGAACGGCCTGCCGGGGGTACGACCGGCGGATGAGCCAGACACTCGCAGGCAAGACGATCGCGATCCTCGCAACCGACGGCGTCGAACGGGTCGAGCTGCAGGGCCCGCGCGACGCGCTGCGGGACGCCGGCGCGGAGATCCGGTTGGTGTCGCTCGAGCCGGGGTCGATCAAGACGTTCGACCACCTCGATCAGGCGGGGAACGAACAGGTCGACGAGACCGTCGCCGACGCCGACCCGGCAGCGTTCGACGGGCTACTGATCCCTGGCGGCGTCGCCAACGGCGACCTTCTGCGCGATAACGAAGACGCGGTGCGGTTCGTGACCGCGTTCGCCGAGAGCAAGCGTCCGATCGCGGCGATCTGCCACGCGCCGTGGATCCTGATCGAGGCGGGCATCGTCAAGGACCGCACGGTCACGTCTTGGCCGAGCCTGCGGACCGACCTGGAGAACGCGGGCGCCGAATGGGTCGACGAGGAGGTCGTCGTAGACCAGGGGCTCGTCACGAGCCGCAAGCCGGACGACATCCCGGCCTTCAGCGCCAAGGCGATCGAGGAGTTCGCCGAGGGCGCGCACGAGGACGCACCAAAGCCCGATCCGGCGGACTAGCTCGCCTGCGGCCCTAGCCTTGGGGCCGTGGACCTCGACCTGCTCGACACCACGCTCGCCGAGCTCGGTGAGCCCGCGTTCCGCGCCGGACAGGTCTGGCAGTGGGCCGCCGGTGGCGCGCGCGGCTACGCGGAGATGACGAACATCTCCAAGGACCTGCGAGCCGAACTCGAGCAGCGCGTGCCGTTCTCGACCCTGACGCTCCAACACGAGGCGAAATCGGTCGACGGCACCGTCAAGGCACTCTTCA
>WBZP01000435.1_pt1 | contig 57291 bp, 50 predicted proteins | sample 5204301 | NCBI WGS metagenome assembly WBZP01 (sample SAMN12412401, study PRJNA552823) | activated sludge metagenome | isolation source: activated sludge from nitrification reactor of wastewater treatment plant... | place: USA: Pennsylvania | collected 2017
AGTATCTTTGAGGTCACATTTGAGGTCACATTAAACCCGATGTAGTAATTATGGAACAGGAAAAAGTAACCGTCAGTTTCTTTCTCGATGCAAGCCGCCCCAATTCAGAAGGCAAGTGTTTAATCAAACTCAATATCTACCAGCGGCCTACCAAAAAGCGGTATGCTACAAAGTACCATGCCACCATGGAGGAATGGAAAAAGATCAATGCCTCTAACCTGCGGGATGAAGACCTCAAGAAGATCAAGAAAGGCCTTCATGATATTTCCGCCAAAGCGGAAAAGGTGATTGCCAAGCTGGTACCCTTTTCATTTGTTGCATTTGAAGAAGCCTTTTTCAATAAGGAAGCTGCCAAACACAGCACTACCCTCAAATACTGGTTTGATAAATACATTGAACATTTGAAACACACAGGGCAAATAGGCACTGCTATTTCGTACAATACTACCCTGAACTCCATAAATGATTTCCGGAAAAACCTCAGCCTACATGATATTACACCAGCGCTGCTCAACGATTACGAAAATCACCTGCTTAAAAATGGCAAGTCCATCAGCACAGTTGGCATTTATATGCGCCAGCTTCGGGCCATCATTAACCAGGCTATTGATGCCAATGTGATTTCATCCGATAAATATCCGTTCAAAAAGTACCAGATCCCCGCTGGCCGCAATATTAAAAAAGCATTGAATGAGGCAGACCTCAATAAGCTGCTTTCCTACCTGCCCACTACAGCCGACAAACAGAAGGCTTTGGATTTTTGGTTATTCTCTTACCTCTGCAATGGAATGAACTTCGCTGACATTATCGAACTCAAACCCGATAACATCAGCGGCAACTATTTGCATTTCATCCGGGCAAAAACCAAACGCATCAAGAAGAAGGACCTTCGCCCTATTCGTGTAGGTCTTAATGCCAGGGCTATTGAAATTATCAGCCGTCAGAAAAACACAGACCCGACCAATCCATATTTGTTCCCCGTATTGGAAGAAGGATTAACACCATTAACGGTTAAGCACCGCTGCCAGCGTTTTATCAAATGGGTAAACAACAAGATGGAAAGCATCCGCAAGGAATTGGAAATAGAACAGAAAATCGGAACCTATTCAGCCCGGCACTCTTTCTCAACTGTATTAAAGCGCAAAGGTGTTTCTACTGAGTTCATTAAAGAATCGCTGGGGCACAGTTCCTTGGTTACCACCGAAAATTATTTAGATAGCTTTACAGATGATGTGAAGCTGCAATATGCAAACATGTTAACTGATTTAAAATAGCCCCAGCTATGGAAATGAAAATCTTCAACCATATTTTGTTCGATAGCCTCATGCCCTGGCTGGTGAAGACTTCTGATGTGCGGCCCATGAACGAATGCCTGAAAGAAGCAGCCAAATTATTCCCAATCACCCAGGAAGATTTATCCGATCAGGTAAAGAAACTGCTTTCCAATAAAGCATCACTACTGTCATGGCTTGATAAACAGAAGACCACATCTGAAAAACTGCAACCATTGAGCTATTCAACAGAATTGCCGGATTACTCGGATACTGCAACAAAATACTTCGCTACACTTATTGACGCTGAAGCCTACCGTATTTTCAACACTTTCCATACCGTATCAGAAAAGTATAAGAATGATGATGACCTGTTAAGCTATCACACAGCAAATGCCCTTCGAAACCTCAAACACTATATTGTAACAGCTTCAAAAGAAATCAAAGCCCGCCGGCTATCATACACAGAAGTTACCGGCGATCTTACCTCCTTTGTTTTATTCTATCTCAAATACAAACTGATTGCCCTTTATTTCAGCATCCAGTCAGTTAATTCCGGAGCCGTTGAATCACCTGTTGAGCTAGAAGATTTTTACCTGATGGAGTTGAATGAAACAATAGCTGATGTTCACCCGATTTACAGGGTACATCTGACATTCATTCCATTAAAGGAAACAAAAGCAAAACGGCTGAACTTTGGCTTCACAGGTAAGCCCGAAAAACTAAAAGCGATTATCAATGCCCTTTGCGCAAAAATTCATCTATTAGATGAAAGCCGTTCTCCTGCCGACATGCTCATTCAACTATTACAGTCTAAAGACATAAAACCGGGTACTGTGAAAATTTACCTGGATTGTGATAACAAGAATTTTCGGTACATCATTGAAAAGCTGTCGCACCTGTACTTTGAAAATCTCACCTTTATTAATATGGAGCATAGCCAGGCATTCCACTCTAAGAAAGGAACCCCCTTAACCGCTAACAGCCTTTCAAAAGCCGTTTCTTCTAACCCAAAAGCAAAAGAAGAAATTGACAAAATCTTCCAACAACTGCAATAAAAAACATTCACTTTGTTCATCCTGAACCTTCAGGTATGAATACCTGAACCTTTTCCCTTTCCCGTTGGAACAACTTGCTTTCAAATCCTGACAAAACAGGGTTGGAAACAAGATGAATGAGAATAATTTAATCCTCGACAAGCTCACCGAAATTGCTAACAAGCTGGATGAGCAAAACCTTTTACAAAAAACAACCCTCAATTTCAACGAGGCTTGTAAGTACCTTGACGTAAGCCCCTCCCATCTCTACAAGCTTACCAGTACCAAACAAATTCCCCATTTCTGCCCCCAGGGTAAAAAACTCTACTTCAAAAGAGAAGAACTCGATGCCTGGTTGCAGCGCAATCGTCAGAGTGTCGATGAAAGTACCGATGCTGCTGACCTCGTTATCCGCAGCCGCAAAAGCTAACCCTTTGTTGAACATTTTAAAGAACTGTAGAATGGCATCAGTAACACTATTTAAGCATTTCAGTACCCCGGTGGAGGATGTTTCTTTGATCATCCTTTCCAATTGGTTGGCATCTGACAAATACAAAAAGCAAGTAGAAGAAATCCGGGACCTGTTTGCACAGGACAAAAAAGAAGAAGCCCAGGCATTGAAACAGCAGCTACCTGCCTTTACTCCATCCGCAACATTTAAGGAAAAGCGGTTACTGCCGAATATGGAGCAATACAGTGGCTTCGTACATCTGGACTTTGATAAACTGCAACCACAGCAACTGGAAGCAGCTTTTAAAACCGTCAGCGAGCTACCCTTCACATTTCTATGCTTTAGAAGCCCCAGCGGTATTGGGCTCAAAGTGTTTGTGGAAGTAACCACCGGCCCCGATCACCACGAAATCGCTTTCCGGAAAGTAAAGGAGTACTATGAAAAAGCAACCGGCTTAAAGGCCGATGAAAAATGTAAAGACATTACCAGGCTTTGCTTTGTGAGCTACGACCCGGATCTGTACAAGAACATCAGCAACCAAAAGTTTCAGGTAATGGAAGTACCGTTATCTGTGTCAACATCTGGCATGTCAGTAACAAAGCCCACTGTACAGGATAACCCGGAGCAGGATAACTATCTGTTCAGGTTCCAGCAACAAATCACATTCACCAATCAAAAAATGGAGTACACAAATGGAAACCGTAACAATTATATGTATCTGCTGGCATCAAATTGCAACCGTGCCGGCATTCCCGAGCTGGATACTCTGGCGCTATGCCTGCAACAGTTTGACCTTTCTGAAAAAGAAATAAGAGCTTCCGTCCGCAGCGCCTTCATGCATCACAAACAGGAACATGCAAAGTTTGCAAACGCAGCAAACTTGCAAATACCGGAAGAACAGGAAACAGAAGATTACCTCAAAAACACCCCTTCCATTCCTGAAGAATTGTATAACCACATGCCCGACCTGTTACAGGAAGGCGCAAGAGCCTTTACTGATGCCAGGGAAAGAGATGTGTTTCTTACCGGGGCCTTAGCCATCCTAAGCGGATGCCTGCCCGGTGTAAAAGGAGTATATGCAGGTAATGAAGTATTTCCTAACCTCTTTTCATTCGCCATAGCACCCGCCGCCAGCGGCAAGGGGGTCTTGAAGTTTGCCAAGATGCTGGCCGATGAATACCACGGCATGGTCCTTCGGTCAAGCAAGGAAGCAGAGCAGGTTTATAACCAGCAGGTGGTGGAACATAAACAGAAAATGTTTGGCAAAAAGAATCAAACTGCACCGCCTGAAGAACCACCGGCAAAACCTCCTTTTCGTGTTGTGTACATTCCGGCCAATACAAGCTATGCCAAAATCCTTTGGCACATGGAGCAGAACGAGGGCACCGGCATTATTTGCGAAACTGAAGCCGACACCCTCGGCAATGTGTTCAAACAGGAATGGGGTTCCTATTCCGATATGCTTCGCAAATCCTTTCATCATGAAAGATTAGCCAGCTCCCGTAAAGGCAATAATGAGTTCACTGAAGTAAACACACCAAGTTTGTCTATTGCACTATCCGGCACACCCAGCCAGGTACCCGGCCTCATTGCATCATCCGAAGATGGGCTATTCAGTCGCTTCCTGTTTTATGCCTTTAAAGTAGAACAGAAGTGGAAAGACGTTTCTCCCAACGCCAACAACATTAACCTTACAGAGCATTTCAAAAACCTATCTTACCGGGTGTACAGGATGGTCTTGTTCCTGCAACGGGAAGAAACAACGATAACACTTACCAAAGAACAATGGCAGCAACTCAACCTAACCTGCGAAGCCTGGCTTCAGGAAGTAACCATGTTCACCGCAGAAGAAGCCGCCAGTATTGTAAAGAGGCTGGGACTTATCCTCTTTCGTATGGCCATGCTTTTTACATCTTTGCGGAAGTTTGAAAACGGGGAATCTGCAATAACGCTTGAATGCACCAACAAAGATTTTAGCGCCGCACTTCAACTGGCAGGCATTTACCTCCAGCACAGCCTGCTCATGTTCAACAATCTTCCCAAGCAATCCGAATCCACCCATTTCAAAGCCGGGGGCAACAAACGAAAATTCTTTGAAGCCTTGCCACAGGAGTTCACCCGCCAGCAGGCTGTTGAGCTGGGTAAAACCTTTGATCTGGCAGCCCGTACAGTAGACGACCTGCTCCGAAATGGCCTGGGAAAACTGCTGGAAAAGCCCAAACCGGGACATTACCGGAAACTATAAGATTCCGGATTAACGGCCATCCGTTTTTGCAAGGTTTGCAGACTTTGCAGTTTTGCAAAATCCGCTCCCAGCCCTCCCTTTTTTCCTTTCATATCGTTATATTTGTCAATAGTTGGCAAGTCAGTAAAAAGATACTGGCCTGCACTTCTTGTTCAGGTATTCATTAAAACATTAAACAGTGGCGACACAATTTGGTGCCAGGTTAAGGCAACTGAGAGAGCGGCAGCACTTATTGCTGAGGCAGGTAGCTCCCCAACTCGAAATGGACACACCATTATTAAGTAAAATAGAACGGGGGGAACGAACGGCCAAAAAGGAACAGGTTGGTAAACTGGCCGAAATCTTAAAGGCCGATAAGGAAGAACTGTTGACACTTTGGTTGGCAGATCAGGTTTATGATGTTATTAAGGGTGAAGAAGTAGCGGATGAAGCCTTAAAGTCAGTATCAAAAAAAATCAGGAAAGGAAAATGAATCACACACAGCATAATCAGATTGTCAATTTCATTTGGGGTATTGCAGATGATGTTCTCAGGGATGTATATACCCGTGGAAAGTACAGGGATATTATTTTGCCCTTTACTGTACTTCGCCGTTTAGATGCCTTATTAGAACCATCCAAAGACAAAGTAATTGAGATGCATGAGCAGCTCAATAAAATGAAAATTGATAATCAGTCACCGCAGCTTCGAAAAGTTTCAGGTTATGTTTTTTACAATACATCGAAGTACACCTTTAAAAAATTGCTGAATGACCCTTCAAATATCCGGCAGAATTTAGAAAACTACTTAGATGGCTTTAGTTCAGACGTACAGGATATCATCAGCAAATTCAAATTGCGAAATCAACTGGACACAATGGAGGAAGGCAATATTACCTTTCCCTTGATTGAAAAATTTTGCAGTGCACAAATAAACCTCAGCCCTGAACCAGTAAAGGATAAAGATGGTAAGATTATACATGAAGGATTGAGCAATCTTGGAATGGGCTATGTGTTTGAAGAACTCATCCGTAAGTTCAATGAGGAAAATAACGAAGAAGCGGGAGAACATTTTACTCCACGAGAGATCATTAAATTAATGACGCACCTGATTTTTGATCCCATCAAAGACAAAATCAGGAAAGGAACGTACCTTATCTACGACCCAGCCTGCGGCAGTGGAGGAATGCTTACCGAGGCGGAGCAGTTTGCATTAGAAATCAATCCAAAAGCTACTTTTCATTTGTACGGTCAGGAGGTAAACCCGGAAACCTTTGCCATCTGCAAAGCAGATATGCTCATTAAAGAAGAAGATCCCGAAAAAATAGCTTTTGGTTCCACACTTTCTAACGATGGCTTTTCAAAATTGAAATTTGATTTCATGCTTTCCAATCCTCCTTATGGTAAAACATGGAAGATTGACCAGGACAGTATTATAGATGCAAAGACGAAAGAGATTTTAGATTATCGTTTTTCAGTTGGTGTGCCAAGAGTAAGCGACGGTCAGTTATTGTTCCTGATGAACATGGTAAGCAAGATGAAGGACGACAGTGAACTCGGTAGCCGTGTTGCTTCGGTTCACAATGGTTCGTCTTTATTTACAGGTGAAGCTGGCAGTGGCGAAAGTGAAATCAGGAAATATATTATTGAGCATGATTTGCTGGAAGCAATTATTCAGTTGCCAAACGATATGTTTTATAACACAGGTATTGCAACCTATATATGGGTATTGAACAACAAAAAGGAAACAAAGCGGAAAGGCAAAATCCAACTCATTGATGCTTCCAGTATTTACAGCAAGATGCGTAAAGGATTAGGCAGTAAATCGAATGAATTGACTGAGCAACATATCCGCCAGATTGCACAGGCTTTTATTGATTTTGAAGAAACAGACATCAGCAGGAAATTTGATAATGATGATTTTGCTTATTGGAGCATCACGGTAGAAAGGCCATTAAGGCTTGCATGGCAGCTTAGGTCAGAGAGATTAGAGAATTTGGAAAACGCAGCATCTTATCTTCCGGTAATGGAAGCATTACAAAAAGAGTTTGGTAAGGAAGTTCATAAAGATTTTAATAAAGTTAATCCTGCATTAGATGCTGCCTTGAAAAAGTTAGCACTCAAATGGAAACCGAAAGAACGCAAACAATTTCTGGATGCAATTGCATGGAAAGATGAAGAAGCCGAACCTGTAATAAAGAAACAAGAAAAAGATAAAGTTGAATACGAATCAGACGCTGAGTTAAGGGATTACGAAAACGTACCCGTTAAGCAGGATGTACAACAGTATTTTGAAAAAGAAGTATGGCCCTTTGTGCCTGATGCATGGATAGATCACAGCAAAACAGTAAAAGGTTATGAAGTGTCCTTTACAAAAATATTTTACAAGTACCAGCCACTTAGAAGCGTTGCAGAAATAACGGCTGAAATAGTTGCATTGGAAAAAGAAACAGAAGGCCTTTTACAAAATATTATTGACTGATGGAGGTGGCTAACATAAATAAAACACATGTTGATATTGCTCTTGAAAAGCAAAGGCGGGTTAGCGAAGCCAGGGCTATTCTACAGGATTTAGACCGTCTTGAATCTATTCCCACCGAAAAGAAAAGAAGATGGGTTTGGGAACTATTGCAAAATGCAAAAGATTGTGCAGGGGAAAATGGTGTAAGCATTACTATTACATTAAGCAGGGACAGTATTGTATTTGAACATGACGGATTCCCTTTTGATTTAGATAGCATCCTGGCATTGGTAAGAAGAACTTCTACAAAGTCGTATGACAATTCAGACGGCTCCACAGGTAAGTTCGGAACCGGCTTTGTAACTACCCATGTTTTAAATAAAGTAGTAGAAGTGTCAGGCCTGCTTCAAAATGAAACCGGCACAAGGCCATTTGTTTTGAAAGTTGACAGAACTGCTAACTCATTAGAAAGTCTTCAGGCATCTTTGGATGATGCTTTTGGTGAGATCAACAAGATTTATGAAAACATACAAAGTGAAGAGTATCGTTCTACCAGTTTCCGGTTTGAACTGAATGAGATTACCCGGCAGATAGCATTAGAAAGCATAGATGAGTTTGCAAAAAATCTTTCGTTTACACTACTGATTAATAAACAGATTAACGCTGTTACTATAAATAACCAAATTGAAAATGTAAATAAGACTTATACTGTTGCACCTGACATAGACGTACATGAAGACATAAAATTTGCTCACATTGTTTCTTCAATGGAACAGGCTGATTCCGATGACAAGAATGGGCTTATTCATTTCACAGAAAATAATATAACAATTGCTGTCCCTGTTTATAAATCAGATGGCATCTATTCTTTAAAGAAGATTGGTTACAAGGCAAGGATTTATAAGGAGTTCCCTTTAATAGGTACAGAGAAAGCAAATATTCCTTTTTTTATACAATCAGAACGTTTTATACCACCCGAACAAAGGGATGGTATCAGAACGAATAAATCAAATGAAAAACAGGAGGATGTTACTGCCGATAATAACCGGGAGGTGTTTGTTGATTATAAGAATGCAGTAATAAATCTTTTTCAAAAATTGCAGGCTGCCGCTGTTGAGAACCTTTATTTGATAGCTGAATCCGGGCTTCCAATAGAGAAGAATTTATATACTTCCCGAGAATGGCATGAAGAGAATATTCAAAAACCACTCCGGGAGTTTTACATCAAACAACCATTGATAAAAACTGTTACAGGCAATTTAATTGCATTAGAACAGGCTAAAATACCGGAGAGTTTTATCGTTGATGAAATCAATAAATCCTTTTACAGTCTTGCAAGTAAAATATACCCCGAACAGTTTCCTGATACCAATTCATTTGAAAGCTTGCAGTCCATTATTTCGCAGGAACCAGAGAACTGGCCTGCCGCTGTTACTTGCACCGTGGAGAGCCTTGTAAAAGATATTAATGGAACTAAGCTAAAAGATATTTTTGCTGAGAATAATGACCAGCAGGTAGAATGGCTGAACAGGTTAATTGGATTTCTTCAGCAGATAAACCGTACAGACTTGGGCGAAACATACCCTGTCTATCTTGACCAGGAAGGAAATTTAAGACGCAAGCAGGAGCTGCAGATTGACCCCGGATTAAATGAGAAAGTAAAATCAATTGGTAACAGGTTGGGGCAGCCGGTTTACAGGCAGTTATTGCACAAAGCCATTATTCATAAAGAAGGCATTTCCGAATTTGATGTAAAAGGTTTCTTTGATAAACTAAACATTCACATAGGAGGCTTGAACCCCACCGCTGCAAATAAACCGTCTTTTGACGCAGTGTTTGAACTGGTTTGCATATTTACCGGCACAACAGCAAAAGAAAGAGAACGGTGGTTTCAGTTGGTGCATGAGTTGCTTCCAGAAATGGCACCCGATAAAGTGGTGATGGATGATATGGCTGACTTTAACTGGTCACCGGCAGAAAAGGCTTCTTTAAAATACGTTTGCTGGCTGGTTGAAAATTCAAATACGTTCACCGCTTTTGCTGAAACTTATTTTCAATCAAATGCGGAAACTGCATTCGATTGGCTCAACCGTTTAATTACTGTTTTATTCAGGAACCAGGACTATGAGGAACTGATAAGAAAGTATGCAGTAATCCCCATGCAGGATAATAGCTTTAAAAAGCTGGAGAATAATATTTATTGTGAAGAAACGGATGCCCCCTTTGAAGATCTGTTTAAAAACCTTTACAGGGACTTTACAGGCAAAGGTGACCCGCGCCGCTTTTTGGTGCATCCTTCTATTATTAATGAAAACCTTCCGGCAAAATCTACCGAGTTAATTACAAAGCCAATAGATGAATTGTTTGCTGCACACGATGCGGATAAAAAAGTAGAGATTGACGGTCCGCTTAACAGCCTTTTTCATCAGTTAAATGAATGGATAGGTGAAGGAAAGAAAGATGCTGAATTATTGTTTCCTCATTTTAGCAGGCAGCGGCCCATTCTATATATTAAAGCATTTGGTCCTGAAGTTAGTAAAATGGTAATGGCAATTCATAACATGAACAAGCCTTTAGAAGAGATACAAGCACTGGTTGACCTTAATATGACGGCGGCAGAACTAGAATTATTGAAGAAGGCTTCTCTGATGGCAGGCGGCACAGAAAAATTATTAGAAGTGGCCGCAGAAATGGAACAACAGGCACAGGAGGCAGCCTGGAGAAAAAAAGTGGGCAATGCGGCGGAGGATGCTTTTAAAGAAGCCATTGCGGACATACAGGCTTTTGATGTTGAAAACCCTGATGTAGGTTATGATTTTGAAATTATGTTGCCCACCGGGGAACTTAAATATTTTCTCGAAATAAAAAGCACAGTGCAGTTTAAAGAGAATATTAAAATGTCATCCAAGCAAGGAGTAACCGCAAGAGACAATCCTGCAAAATATGCACTCTGTGTACTGGCAAGGCTGGAAGCCAATGATGATGTAACCAAAGAGTATTTTATTGAACATGCAAAATTCCTTACCAATGTAGGCCAATTGGTGGCTGATAAAGTAACGGGTATTGAACAGGGCTTAAATACCATACGCACATACAAGAATGGGGAAGATGCAAGTTCTGCATTGGAGAACGAACAGTATGCCGTTTTTGTTGGTAAAAAAGCATGGGCTACCGGTATTTCGTTTGATGAATTTGTTAGCCATTTAAAACGCTATTTTAAAATGCAATGAGAAAAACATATCCTAAATATAAAAGTACTGGGTTCGCTTGGCTAACTGAGATACCTGAGCACTGGAATCTTATCAGAGCAAAGCACATCTTTAAAGTAATAGATGATAAAACAGCTAATGGCAATGAGGAATTATTATCTGTATCTGAACATCATGGTGTAATTCCTAGGAAATATGCAAATGTTAACACTTTTAAAGCTGAATCATACGAAGGCTATAAACTATGCAAGAAAAAAGATTTAGTTATCAATAGCCTTTGGGCATGGAGTTGTGGTTTAGGTGTTTCAGAATATGAAGGGATTGTCAGCAATGCATATTCAGTTTACAGGCTAAAAATTGATGCACACCATAGGTACTTTAATTATTTATTGAGAACCAAAGGTTATGTAGGCCAATATTTTATTCGTTCAAAAGGGATTTGGATTTCTCGTTTACAATTATCCGATCTGCAATTTCTCGATATACCGATTGTTTTACCACCTTTAGAAGAACAAACCGCTATTGCCAACTACCTCGATGCCAAAACCGAACAAATCAACCGCTTTATTGCAAAGAAAGAAAAGCTGATTGCATTGTTGAAGGAGCAGAAGCAGGCGGTGATCAATGAACTACTGGAAGACAAAGAAGGAAAATGGGAAAGGAGAAAGTTGAAGTATATAGCTTCAATGAAAAGCGGGAATTTTATTGACGCATCTGATATTTATGAAACAGGCGACTTTCCTGTCTTTGGCGGAAATGGACTCAGAGGATTTACAAATAATTACACACACGATGGCGAGTATGTTTTAATTGGCAGACAAGGGGCTTTATGCGGTAACGTAAATTTTGCATCCGGCAAATTTTGGCCCTCGGAACATGCTATAGTGTGTACACCCAAAATCAAATTTGATACATTTTGGTTTGGGCATGCAGTGCGTTCATTAAACTTGGGACAATACTCCCAATCTGCTGCTCAACCCGGTATTTCAATAGGTGTTGTTTCTAATGTTTCTCTTTCCTATCCTGATTATAATAATCAATTAAAAATATCTGAACAAATAAAGAGTGAAGAAGATCGAATAGACGAGACTATTATTAGAATTGAAAAAGAAATTGAAAAAGTGAAAGAATTAAAACAAAGCTTGATTGCAGAGGTAGTTACCGGAAAAATAAAAATATTATAACTATGGCAGGTTCATTCGACATTAAAATACTCTGGATGGTAGTGAAAGATATTTTCACTCATCTGAGTGGTAAAGCATCTGAAAAGAAAACAAACATTATTGAAGCCCACAGGGCTACCAATGCAGCTTTTATTGCAACGTATGATTATCTGCGTAATAACAATGGTGCTTATGTGCCAATGCCTGCCTTAGCCGATGTTTGGAACGATGCCTCAGCAGCGGTAATGCAGGTTGATACAAGTTTGGGCAATATGCTTTATAGCAAATCAAGATTTTGGCTTGACCCTGCCCTGTATATAAATCTTGGCAGGGAAGATGAGATTATTGAATTGAACCAGTTGGTTGAAGAAATGGAAAAACTTAGAATGAAATTGTAATAACAATAAATGACAGAAGCACAACTCATACAAAAATTAACTGAACTCCGTTCACTGCCTGCCGAAACAGAAGTGATGGAATTTAAAGAAGCCAAGAACGGCTACGACTTTACCAAACTCGGTAAATACTTTTCTGCGTTGTGCAATGAAGCCAATCTTAAAGGCAAGCAGGAAGCTTGGCTGGTATTTGGTGTAGAGAATAATCATAGAAATATTGTTGGCTCACTGTTTCGTTATGGCAACAGGCCTTATTTGGATAGCCTTAAAGGAGAGATAGCAAATAAAACTACCAACCGCATTACATTCATTGAAATATACGAACTCAACCTTCCCGAAGGCAGGGTTGTAATGTTGCAGATACCTGCTGCACCGCCGGGTATTCCTGTAAGTTTTGAAGGTCATTATTATGGACGTGATGGCGAAGAACTTTCTCCTTTAAACCTGGAAGAAATAGAGAGAATCAGAAAGCAGTCCACAATCAATGATTGGAGTGCGGTTACTTGCCCTGCCACAGTAAGCCAGTTAGACGAAGCGGCTATTGCAAAAGCAAAGTACAATTACAAAATAAAAAATCCCCGTATTGCCGTAGAAGTAGAAGGATGGGATACTCCCACCTTTCTTACCAAAACTAAACTATTGGTAAATGGGCAGCTTACCCGTACTGTAATTTTGTTGCTGGGCAAGCCTGAAGCGGTGGCACATCTCAGCCCTGTACAACCACAGATCAGTTGGGTGTTATATAACAAAGACAAAGTAGAAAGAGACTATCAGCATTTTGAACCTCCTTATATATTGGCGGTGGATGAAGTGTTTGCTAAGATCCGCAATCTTAAATACCGGTATATGAAAGACGGTACACTCTTTCCCGATGAAGTTGACCAATACGATCCGCAAAATATTAAAGAGGCATTGAGTAATTGCATTGCCCACATGGATTATACATTAGCTGGCCGCATTTCTGTTGCAGAGAATGAGGATGGTTATATTTCATTTACCAACCCCGGTTCTTTTTTGCCCGGCAGCATAAAAGAAGTGATAGATAGCGAAGAACCACCTTCTTTTTACCGCAATACACTATTGGCAAAAACAATGGAGTCGTTTAACATGATTGATTCTATTGGCAGTGGTATCAAGCGAATGTTCAGAGTGCAGCGGGAAAGATTCTTCCCTATGCCGGATTATGATTTCTCCGGTAATAAAGTAAAGCTCACCCTTACCGGTAAAGTATTGGATATGGATTATGCAAAAGTGCTTGCCCGTAATCCTGAACTGAGTTTAGATGAAATTATACTGTTGGATAAAGTGCAAAAGCGGAAAGAACTGACTGACGCAGATGTCAGGCAGTTAAAAGCAAAAAATCTTATTGAAGGCCGCAAGCCTAATTTCCACATTTCTATTTCTGTGGCTGAAAAAACAGAGCAGAAAGCAGATTATATTTTGTCAAGGGGAATAGATGACGATTATTACAAAAAGTTGATTGATGAATATCTAAAAAAATTCGGGAAAGCAAAAAGGGCAGACCTCGAAAAGGTGCTAAAGAGTAAGTTGCCTGGGGTGCTAACCGAAGAGCAAAAAAAGCATAAAATAAAGAACCTGTTACAGGCAATGAAAACAGAACAGCGTATTAAATTGGATGAGGGTAGATTTTGGGTGCCGGATAGCCCCTTCTAATTAGACGAACCTGGAAACGGCTGGATTCCATTGGTTCCAGGTCTTTTAAATTTAAAAGGCAAGCGAAATTTAAAGGAACTTTTAAAAGGCCAGCCCCGGATTTTGGGTATCAGATAGCCCATTTAAATTAGACGAACATTAGACGAGCTTTAGACGAAAAAATGTTATAATCACTTGATAATAAGCATATTAAGCTCTGATTTATTAGACCAAATTAACGCCGGGATTAGACGAAAAAATAGACCAAGTAACTGAAAATATGAGCACAGATACATCAGAAAAAGGGTTAGAGGTAATCATAGAAAAAAGCCTCGTTGAGGAGAGCGGCTACCGCCTTTCGTACCCTACTGACTACGACAGGGACCTCTGTCTCAATAAAAGGTTAGTCTTTGAATTTATCAAAGAAACCCAGCCTGATGCCTATGAGATTATTCTTAAAAGAGGGGAAGATAAATTCCTGAAACGCCTTGTGGAGCAAATTAAACAGCGGGGTGTAATTGATGTATTGCGTAAAGGAATTAAAGACCTTGATTTGAATGTATGGCTCTATTTCAAAAGTCCTGCTTCTACACTGAATGCAAAAGCTACCAAACAGTATAACGCCAATATCTTTTCTGTTACCCGGCAATTGCATTACAGCCTTGGTAATAATAATTCGTTGGACATGGCCATCTTTATCAATGGCCTTCCGGTAATCACTTTTGAACTTAAAAACCCCTGGACCGGCCAGAACGTAAAACATGCCATTCGACAATACCAAACCGACCGTGACCCCAGGGAACCAATATTTGCTTTCGGTCGCTGCATGGTGCATTTTGCAGTTGACCCTGACCTGGTGTACATGGCAACAGCCCTGAGTGGTTACAATACTTTTTTCCTGCCTTTCAATAAAGGAGTAAACAATGGAGCAGGTAATCCAGTAAATCCCAACGGGCTGAAAAGTGATTATTTATGGAAAGAGATACTCACCAAACACAGCCTGAGCAACATTATTGAAAACTACGCCCAGATTGTAGAGGAAACAGATGAAGATACCGGCAAAGTAAAACGCAAACTGGTATTCCCCCGTTACCATCAACTCAAAGTGGTGCAAAAGTTGTTGGCCGATTCAAAAGCAAACGGTGTTGGGCAACGATACTTAATTCAGCATTCCGCAGGTTCAGGTAAATCAAATTCTATTACATGGCTGGCTCACCAGTTGGTAAGCCTGCACGATACCAGCAATGCCAATCCTGTTTTTGATAGTGTGATTGTAGTAACCGACCGTAAAATACTGGACAAACAAATACGGGATAACATCAGGCAATTTGCACAGGTGGCAAAAGTGGTGGAGGCAATTGAAAAAGGGAGCTATCAATTAAGAAAGGCGTTGGAAGATGGTAAAAAGATTATTATTACAACCGTACAAAAGTTCCCATTTGTGATAGATGAGATTGGGGAATTGGCAGCAAAAAGATTCGCCATTATTATTGACGAAGCACACAGCAGCCAGAGTGGAGAAACCGCTTCCAAAATGAACTATGTTTTATCAGATAAAGGCCGGGACCTGGAAGATGTGGAAGAAGAAATAGACAGTGAAGATGTGGTGAACTCATTAATTGAAAGCAGGCGCATGGTTAAGAACGCCAGCTATTTTGCTTTTACCGCTACTCCTAAAAACAAAACACTCGAAACCTTTGGCAGGAAAGGGATTTTACCGGATGATGAACCCGGAGAACCGCTAAAATTTTATCCCTTCCATTTATATTCAATGAAACAGGCCATTGAAGAGGAGTTCATTTTGGATGTGCTGAAAAATTACACTACTTATCAGAGTTATTATAAAATTTCCAAAGAGGCAGAAGGCAATCCAAAGTTTGAAACCCACCAGGCACAAAAGAAACTAAGGGCCTATGTAGAAAATCATCCTTTCTCCATTAAGGAAAAAGCAAAAGTGATGATAGACCACTTCCACAGTGAAGTAAGAAAACAGATAAAGGGAAAAGCAAAAGCGATGGTGGTAACAAAATCGATCAACAACGCCATTCAGTACTACAGATCATTCAACGAATACCTGAAAGAAATAAACTCTCCATACAAAGCCATTGTAGCATTCTCAGGCAAAAGAACCATTGACGGTGTTGAATATGATGAAGCAAAACTGAATGGTTTTGCAAGTGGTGATATACCAAAAACCTTCAAGAAAAATGAGTATCGTTTTCTGATTGTCGCTAACAAATTTCAAACCGGTTTTGATCAGCCATTGCTGCATACAATGTATGTAGATAAGAAACTGACTGATGTGCAGGCAGTGCAAACCCTTTCAAGGCTGAACAGGGCTTATAAGCCTGATAAGGAGGATACGTTTGTACTGGATTTCTTTAACAGCACAGATGATATTAAAGAATCTTTTGAGCCTTTCTATACCACTACAGTATTAAGTGAAGAAACCGATGCCAACAAACTCAATGATTTGCAGGATGCTTTAGACACTGCGCAGGTTTATACAAAAGATGATGTAATCAATTTCACCGACCTGTATTTTAAAAGTGCCGATAGAACAGAATTAGATCCAATCATTGATGTTTGTGTTCACATGTATAAAACAGGATTGAATGCAGATGCACAGATTGATTTTTTTGTAAAAGCAAAATCATTCTATCGCACCTACGCTTTTCTTTCTAAAATATTATCCTTCAATAATGCCTATTGGGAAAGGCTTTACTGGTTCCTCAAATTCCTGATGCCCAAAATTAAGCCTGTTGAAAATGAAGATTTGGCAAAAGGTATTTTAGAAGCTGTTGACCTGGATAGTTACCGGTTAAGTAAAACCACAACTGATAATATCAAATTGCAGGGAGGCGAAGAAATTGATCCCACTCCACCCATCATGAAAGGCAAAAAGGGTGAGAATGAATTTGATGAACTGGAAGCAATCATCAATGATTTTAATACCCGGTTTGGTATTAATAACTGGACAGATGATGATAAGGTGAAGAACTTTCTGTTTCAACAGCTTCCGGCAGATTTAGCGAAAGACCAGGCTACGGTAAATGCAGTTCAAAATTCAGATAAGCAAAATGCAAAGATCACTTCCGACAAAAAGGTGGAAGATTTAATGCAGGATGTAATTTTTACTTACACTGACTTATACAAAAAATTCACAGATGATGCTGATTTCAAACGTCAGTATCTCGATTTTGTATTTGATAAAATCTGGAAGCAGAACCATTTAAACCCATAAAAAGATCTTAGGTGTCACAGAGTATCCGCCTCAATATCATCCCCTTCACCCCACACAAAACCAAATTCAGTTTTGCCTTCTACCCTGCGAAAGAAAAAGGCATGGCACCCATACATTGGAGCAAGTTATTGGAAAGCTTTCCTGAAGGCAGAGACCCGGCAGAACAGTATTACTATACAGATTTTCTACAGGCAAGAGAAGGCGCAATCGTAAAGGAGATTGAGTTGCTTAATTGCATATCGCTGGCAAAACATTATTTCAGCTATCTCATACTGCATTACTTTCAGCAGATTGATGGGGCTGTAGTGTTCCCCAATTTCACACAGGATGTAGCCGTATGGTTTGAGGATAAGGATGTTGCCGATCCACTCTATAAAGTCTACAACAAATACAGTATTGATGTAGAATATGGCGGGGTTATTCCCAGGCAATTTCAGCTTACCCTTGCCTACAACGGAACATCTAAAGTATTGCGTACTCCCGTTTCTCAAATACAGGATGTGGATACCCGGATTTACACAAAGGTTTTATGCAACGGCTCGATATGGCATTATGAGCACTCTTTACCGGATGAGTTAAAAGAACAGCCGGAGAATATGTACCCGGTATTAAACTACAACCTCAAAAAGGAATATGATATTTACGAGGAATTAAAAAAGGTCAATCGCTATCCCATTTACCTGAACTATCTGGAAAAGTTCTACAATCACTACCTCAATACTCCTACGTTTAATAAAATCATCAAACTCGATCCCAAAGGCTTTTATACCGTACCGGAGGAAAGAGTTTATGCGGTAGGCAAGGGCAATAATATCTTACAGTTTAAAAACGGCACACACATCAATCCGGGTTTGGGCATCATCATGCACAAGCCCTTGAAAGCATATACAGAAGGTCATTTAAAACTCTTCTTTATTTATAACAAGGCAGACGGCGATTTTGTAAAAGGTAACATGTACAAGTTCATGATGGAGGGCTGGCATGGTACTATCAATGGTAAAGCCAAAGATGCCGAACCGCTGATCTCATATATCAACCAACCCTTTAGTTTCGACGCCTCCAAGCAAACAGCCTTTACTAACAACGACAATATTTTTGAAGAGGTAAAAGAGCAATTGGATAAGTTTTCATTAGAGCCCAATTGCACCTATGTGGCCATCTACATTAGCCCAATAAAAAGGGATGATAAAGACCATCCTCAACACAACGCCTACTACAAAATCAAAGAACACCTGCTGGACAAAGGCATCACTTCCCAGGTTATTTACAGAGAGCACCTGGACAAGCCGGAGTTCTATTACTTTTTGCCCAACATCTATGTAGCCCTGCTGGCAAAAATGGGCGGCATTCCCTGGCGGTTGGCCCGTACCCGTCAGAATGAGTTAATCATCGGCGTTGGGGCGTTTAAACCCGTTAATGCACAGCACCGCTTTGTAGGCAGCGCCTTTTGTTTTGGTAATGATGGTAAGTTTGAAGGTTTTAACTGTTACCGGAGTAATGAAACGCAACTGCTGGCCGGTTCCATCAAAGACTCGGTAGAGAAGTTTATTGAGCAGCACAAGACAGTGAACCGAATCATCATTCATTTTTATAAGGAACTATCAGATCCAAAAGAACTGCAGCCGATTTTGAACATGCTCGACAAAATCGGACATGGCGATGTGCCGGTGATTGTAATTACCGTCAACAAGACCGAAAGCCGGGAACTGCTGGCCTTTGACATGAACAGTGCCGGTAAAATGCCGGTGAGCGGCACTTTTCTGAGCGTTGGTTTCAATAAATTTCTGTTGTTCAATAATGTACGGTACAGGGAAGATGCATATCTATCAGCAAAAGACTATCACTTTCCGGTGAAACTAAGTATTAAATCATCAAAGCCAAAGGAATTGACAATGGGTGTGATGGGCCAGTTGATAGACCAGGTATATCAGTTCAGCCGTATGTATTGGAAAAGCATCAGTCAGCAAAACCTTCCGGTCACCACCATTTACCCCGAAATGGTGGCCGAAATCTTCCCCCATTTTGATAGGGATGACCTGCCGGAATTTGCCAGGAAGAATTTGTGGTTTTTGTAAATAAATGGTAATCATATACTTAGTTAATTTAGACTATAATTTTTGGAAGATTTTGGAAGAAAATACTCGGCAGGTTGTATAAATAGGAAAAACAGATTTTATGGATCAAAACAAGTCAGCTTTAGGAAAAACCTCACTTATTCTACTGCTTTTAGTGACCAGCCTCGGCTATTTCATTGATGCAGGAGATCTGGTACTATTTTCTTTATTAAGAAGTAACAGCATACAGGATTTAGGGCTGGGAGTAAAAGGCACTGTTGAAAATACAAACGTAGGGCTTGCCTTAGAAAGTTGGCAAAGCTGGGGTATTCTAATAGGAGGGATTTTTTGGGGCATTCTTGGAGATAAAATGGGACGTCTGAAAGCCCTTTATGGCTCTATTGCTCTTTATTCCACTGCAACTTTAGTGAATGGTTTTTTATCGCCAAACTGGGGCGACACGTTTACAATATATAAAGCACTTCGCTTTATTAGTGGCTTTGGTTTGGCTGGTGAATTTGGCATCGGAGCTACGCTGGTGCTGGAAGCCATGAGAAAAGAAACCCGTGGCTACGGCTCAATGATTATGGCGTCTTTTGGCATTTTAGGTTGTGTTGCTGCGGCAGCCCTTACAAAATATTCCGGCTTACATTGGACTACGCTGTTTAAAATCGGCGGCTTTTCAGGCTTAGCTATATTGATCTTCAGAATTGGTGTAACAGAAAGTTCAGTTTTTCTCAAATCTATACAGACTGTTAATGTAAAACGGGGGAACTTCTTCGCATTGTTTTCAAACTTGGATCGGTTAAAAAGGTTTCTCATTTGCATATTGATAGGACTACCCACCTATTATGCAGTGAGCCTTCCTATCAAATTTGCTGACAATTTTGGTACAGGTTTGGGCATTTCGGATATTAATCGAAGCCTGATACCGGTAGCAATGATTACTTTTTACCTGGCTTTATCCTTCAGCGATGTGGTATGTAATTCAATCAGTCAATGGATAAAAAGCCGTAAAAAAATGTTCATTATCTATAATATACTCAACCTGTTGGTACTTGTCTATTTCTTTCTTAATCCACCAAGTTCTTCATGGGAATACTTATATGTATTCTGCCCATTACTGGGATTCTTTGTTGGATATTGGGCCTTGATTGTAACGGCCACAGCAGAAACATTTGGCACAAATCTACGGGCAACAGCAACTGCCAGTGTACCTAATATTCTACGTTCCACATTTATACCTATCGCAGCACTATATAAAATATTGGCGGGCCCAGCACAGGGAAATGCGGTAAATGCATCGGCATACATAGGGATGGGTTGTGCAGTCATTGCTATAATTGCTTCTCTATTTTTAAAGGAAACTTTTGGAAGGGATTTAAACTTTGAAGAGAAATAATTTGCTTTATGCATAAGATGATATTCATACTTTCTATTCATGAAGATATACAAACACCCGAACATTCCATTTGGAAATATGTGGAAAAAATAAGAAAATTAATTAGTCGTGCAATAAATATTTCAAATATAAATATTGAATACAAGATTGAATTTATTCATATCTCAAATATCGATAGGGTTTTTGAGTTTGAAAAGAAAGCAATCCCTTTCGACTTGGTAATTGATATCAAGAGTATAGGCTATTATTCACAAATGGAAGTGGAAGGTGTATTCGTAAATAAGGGTGAGATTGATAGCGCAATTGATATATACAACAGTCAAATTGAAAAACTAAAAAGATCGGAAAATCTTGTAATGTTAGCTAAAAACTTGGACTCTTATGTCAAAGAAATAGAAACGTTTGATGAATCTCAATGGTCTAATTTCTTTAAGCTTAAAGCCAAATAAAGATGAGTAAATGTCTATTTATATTCCCTGGGGGTGGAGACCCGGAATGTTTTGACTATAAAGCAGGGTTTGACTTAATTGAGGAGCAAGCCAAACTGAGAGGGTACACTGTGATAAAAATATTTAAGTACCCTGGACACTTTAGTTATACCGGACAAAATGAATTTTTAAATCTCAAGACTGCTAAAGAAACAGTCTTGCCTTATATTCTTGAAGCAGAAACTAAAGGGATTGAGTATGATTTTTATGCTAGAAGTTATGGGTGTGGAGTGGTCATGGATATTTTACTTAATAACACTCTTAATTTCCTGAACAAAGTAACACTGTGGGGTCCTGTTCCGATTGTACATATGTATGAAGTTTGTATTCATGATGCAAGTGCAGTTTCATATGCCCGTGAAAGAAAAGGTTGTTGGCTGAATGATGATTCATTTCATTCAGTAGAACCTTTTGAAATTCAGTTAATGAAATATAATGGGAAACAAATTTTACAATTAGGCACAGGTGAGTTAGATATTCATTGCAAACCAATATTCTTTGAATTTTTAGTCAGTTATATACCAGACAATTCAAAGTTTAGGGTTATGACCATAAAAGGGTTAAAACATGAGGTTATTTCATTTAATGCCGACTATATTAATTTAATATTTGAAAAATCATAAGTTTCTATGAAAGTAAAGATCACAGGTGTGGGACACTATTTACCAGAAAGTATAATTGACAACGAATTTCTTGCAGATCATTACAAGGAAATTACTAAAGAAAGAATCTTTGAAAGAACTGGAATTAAAGAAAGAAGGTATGTTGATGAGAATGTTACAACTACAGATATCGTCTGCTATTCCATTAAAGATCTTTTGAAGAAATATAAAAAGTCAATAAAAGATATAGAATGCATCATAGTCGGCACTTTAACGCCTGATTATTTCTTTCCGTCTACTGCTGTAAGTGCTATCAACAAATTGAAGGCAAAAAATGCGTGGGGCTTTGATTTATCTGCCGCTTGTTCAGGTTTTTGTTATGGTATGGCGGTAGCTGCTTCTATGATACAACAAGGAGTGATAAAGAACGCTATTGTTTGCGGAGCAGAAAGGATGTCTGCAACAGTTAATTCCTTTGACTATAAAACTAAAGTGCTATTTGGCGACGGTGCTGGTGCTGTTTTGTTAGAAGCAGCCAGGGAAAATGAAAGCAATGTAATACTTGGCAACCTTTGCAAAGTGGAGGCAGATAATTTACAGGATGTATATTACAGAACACCGTTCAATACAAAAGACTGGTCTCATGAGTTTTTTGAACTCCAAGGAGGTAAGGTTTACAGAAATGGCGTAAAACTTATGACTAATTCAATAAAGGAGTATTTAAAAAAAGCCAGGGTTTCTATTGATGATTTTGATTATGTAATTCCTCACCAGTCTAACCTAAGAATGATTGAAGACGTAGTTAAAGGACTTAAAACCGATTTATCAAAATTTTGTATCAATATTGAATCCGTTGGCAACACTGGTGGAGCTTCAATACCTGTTTGCCTTTCTGAGTTTGTTGAAAAAGGAAAAATAAAAAAAGGCGATAGGCTTTTGTTAAGCAGTTTTGGATCAGGCTACACAATTTCTATTATTGATTTGATTTGGGGAATATGAGTAATATTGAAAATTCATATCATTTAAACTTGCTTCGAAAGGTTAATAACCTTTCAAAAAAGTATTATGAAAGCATTGATGGAAGAACCACTTATGAGCACGACTCATATTTGGCAGAATGCAATGCTGCACTATATGACTATTTCAAAAAATCACTCTTTGACAGATTTTTATTCTCTGCTTTGTCATATATAAAACATACAAAGTATAAAGCGAAAGTTACAATCGTTAAAGGCGATGATGAGGATACAAATTATAATTTTAATGATGAAACCACTATAAACGGGTTTCAGGAGTTCAAAGAAGACTTGAACGAAGCATTGCAAAAAGTTATTCATGAAAAAGGTGTTGTTTCAATGACTAACATTCTGCTGGATAAAAAAAATACTCATGATCTTTATTTAGTTGGAAGTACGAAAGTCTATACAGCAGTCTCATTAAATGAATCCGATCTTCCGCCAAATATAATTGAACTCCCACTGGGGAAAATTAAGTATCTAGAAAATCCTATTCAATTTAGGGAGGATGAAAACAACAAAATCCTAATTAAAGAATTGTTCTATCAACTTAAAGAACAATCGAACTATCCCCACTACTTGGACATCATGGTGTCGGATTATATTTGGCATTATAAAAAAATAGCGAACACTTATTATAAACATAATCGAAAGCACCTTTTTATTTACTTTATTAGGCCATCTATTATCGACGATAAATATGACTATAATCTTCTGCTTTCCTTAGCAACTAATGTAGCATTAACTGAAACAGAATTAACGATCATTGATTTGCTTGTTTATAAGATTGTCAGCCAGATGTTCATTGAAAAAATAAAGGATGAAGAGCACCAAAATCTCTTGACATTACGGTCTGGAATGGGCCATTTTCTAAAGAATCGAGTAAGAAAAAAGCAAATAGATGTTGAAGCTATAGAGGCAGAAAATTCTTTTAATAATGAAATAATAAAAAAGAGCTGCAACAAATTGAAAGCAACTTTTACATCACTAAGTAATATCGGCAACTTTTTTTATATAATTTCTTCGATTACAAAAAATGAAGGCGGTTCCGTTTTTGGAACCAAATTGTCAAGGGATAAAAATTGGGTACAAACTACCCCGATAAAATTATTGGACATATTTGATGACCTTTCTTCAACAGTTTATGAAACTACTAAGGCACAGCCAATTGAGATAAAAATTACTGACACCAAAAATATACTAAAGGATCTGGAGATTCATTCATACAAGATAAACGGAACTGATGTTTTGCCAACATCTTGGATTTATAAGGAAATATTATTTGAATTGTTTTATAACGCAGGTAAATATTCTCCATCAACGAACGGCATATTTGAGGTAAAAGTAAATTGTGGCGTTGATAAGAAATTGATACTTTCAAATAAGTTAAAAGTTAATGCTCAGAACCAGCTTCAAATAGACAGAGAAAGATACAGTGATTGTTTGGACAAATGGGGTAAGATTAAAAATCATACCCTTTCAGAACTATCTGGATTGGCATTTATTGAAGAGTTTTTAGAGGTTTCAAAAATTGGAGAATTGGAGGCAATGATTTCGATAAAAGACCATGAGTTTTCAATACGCCTTAAATTAAATGGATTAACCAAAATTGCTTGATATGTTTCATAAAATTAGAGTTTTGTTACTAGATGATAATCCCACATCGCTTTGTTACGGTTGGGACCCAATCCCTAAAATATCATTTACAGATAAAAAGCATGCTGTAGGATTGGAAGAATATTTTGAGCTTGGCTATTTGCAAAGTCTTTCGGATATAAAAGAATATCGTTTCTTCTATAAGAAAATGGAACTTAGTCGGAACGGTAAATCAGAGTTTTTTCTCCCAGACGCAATATTATTTGATTACAATTTTAAGAATCAGGACGAAGATTTTGGTGAAAGCCAGGATGCAATTGAAAAGCTTTTGAATGTTAAAATTGCTTCGGAATTAAAGTATAATACATATCGAAAAGCGAATGATATAAATTTAGAAGACATCGAAGTGCTTCCTTGGGGAGAGGTCGTTGATCGTAACGCTTTTGGATGTTTTGCTGGGGCTATTCTTGTTTATGATTTCAATGACAATGCCTGTGTTGGCCTCCCCACAACAGCTTATGAAGATGGAGGGTTTCATGGACAAGAAGAAATTGCATATTTTGAAGATTTACTAAAATCAGATTTTGGAGATGCTTTTTCCACAAAAGGAAGAACTAATCCCACATGGTTTGATTTGATAAGGGATATGCTTAGGCTAAAGCGAGAAAGAATACTCTCTATGGCTCAGGAATTTCGTATATCGTTTGATCTGGAAAATATTCTGAACCTGGCAACAGGAGCTCATGTACAGGAACTCAAAAAGCCTGAACAGATGCAAAACGCATCAAAAGCCGGATTTATTTTTACTACGCTATTTGGAAAACGCTGTTTTCACCTTGCCGCTTTGTTTCTGGATATTCAAGACGAGAACGATAGAAATATTGAAATAAAGAACTTTGCTGACAGAATTTTCCAACTATATGGAGTTGATTTGGATTCCTTCAAAAGGATTGAGTCTTCTTACAATAAAATATGGGAAACCTTTTGCAAAACATATGAAATGGTTTTTGAGTTCTCTAATTTGCAGTTACAATCTTACTATGTCATTCCCGAAAATGAAACTACAGAAGAAAAAATGAACCGTTTATCATTACAGCAGATTCGGGATAAGAGAATTTCTGAACTTAAACAAATATTGGGCATAGATGGTGAAGGAGAAAATGCTGATTTCAGTGAAACAGTAAGTGTTTTTGAAGAACAATTGGAAGATTCTGAAAAAGTGAAGGTTATGCTATTACTGATTGCCAAGTTGTATTGGAATTATCTAGATGCAACAACAAACAAGCATCTTTTCCTTTTCGATATTACAAATGAAGAAATTGCTGTTTTATTAAGTCCATTAAGGTCTGAGTACATTCAGGCTTCATGTATTTTAGATTACCATAGAGCAATGATTTCAAAATCTATTCGGGACACCAGGTCTACACTTGATAACGCCTTAAATAAGACCATAACTGACATTAAGAAGGTTTCGGGTTCTAGTAAAGGAGGGAAACAGCTATTCGAATTTGGGTGGGTTTCGCCTCAAGACAAGAAATTTGTTTGCAGTTTCTTTAGTGAAGAAGTGAATCAATTTGTTTACAGTGCTTCAACAAAAGCACTACCCCAACGAATAAAAAATATTCTATTATGATGAGTCATGAAGAAGCTGAAAAAATAATGACGATTTGGCGTCAAAGTGAAAGTGGAAATGATCAGCAATGCCAGCCGTTTCGCTTTTCAGATGACTGGAAAAGCCGTGGTAATAGCTTTGATGAAGTTTTCATGATATGGCAAGTTGAAGCTAAAAATAAAATTCCGCATACATATAGATTTGATGATGCTACTAAAGATGATATTGTTAATCAAGTGTGGGAAAAGAAAATTATTAAGTATTTCGAGTTGGGCAAACAAACCGAGTTTCAGGTTCTTTCTACTTGGGTAAACCAAGTATGTATCAATATATATGAAGAACGCAAAAAAATCACTTTGGGATTTAATACAACAGGTGAACTTAGTGATTTCAAGGAACATTTGATGGTTACGGGAACCATGAAGATTAAAGGCGATAGAAATCCAGAAACAGATCCCCAGAAACTACATTATCATACAGTAACATCAATTACGACTCCAATTATTGAAACATTTCTGAACAGATTTACTTATGATGGTATTGGCGAAATAGTTGAAAGGAATAATCGAGAAATTGAGAAAACGATTTTAAAATTTTATTTTATAGCCCGTGAAAAATCTATTAATCAGTCCTTAAAAAATAGTGGTACAGATAACCTTTATGACGCAATACTTAAAAAAATTGAGAATAGTAGGCAATTTGAAAACCAAATAAACATTGGAATGCTTCAAAGAATACGAGAATTAACTGTCCTTTAGATTGTTTTTGGAATAATTACAGCACTGAACTCAATTGTATATGTCACGTCACTTTTAATACTGTTTTGTAGGAAACATTCATGCCCCTATTAAGCCACTTTTAGAAGATTTTGGAATAAACTTTCACCTGCGCTGTATAATCTAAAAAACTGATTATGCAACCAGACAAACTTCCCCCAAATGAACTGTTGGTCCTGCTGCTAAAGCAGCTTAAAGAGTTTGAAAGCCAGCAGGCACTCTTGGAGTTCGACCGCCTGCAATTAGCCGTTGACAGAGGCAAAATCCTGCTGAAAATCAAAGCAGAACTGCCACACGGCACATTCCTGCAATTCCTGAAAAGCAACCATGTAAAGATAAGCTCACGTTCCGCAGAGCGGTTTATGCAGCTTGCCAAACACGAAAATTTTCTGCTTTCAAATTCGCCAATTCTGGCGAATTTGACCTTGGAAAAAGCACTACAACTCATCAAATCTGCGAGCGACCAAAACAAACATAACGAGGAGGCGCTGCTTATCCCGGTTTCAGCACTGTCTGTAACCTCCTCTTTTGACGTACCAGCTCAGGAGTACATGGTAACCTTAAAAATTGCCGCTTCGGCTGTTGAGTTAATCCGACACAAGGCCAATATTAAAGTGATTAATGCCACAGTTGTAGAAAGCCTGCGGAACATGCTCCATAATCGCAGCCTTGCGGATATGTCCTCCTTCAACGGAAATTAAAATTTCTTTTATCCATAGGAGCCTCGCCTATCCCGGTTTGGAGTGTTTTGGATGTTTCATTTCTCCCACCTGTATTATAGTTATGCCATACATGTTGGTTTTCAGCACCGCCTGCATTTCGCCGGGTGGCGCCTTTTTTATCTTCGATTAATTTTAAGCGGTTTGGAAGTATTTTGAAGATTCTTTCCACTCCACTGTATAATGAAGTGAGGTAACACAATCCGTTCCCTCTAACTAAAGCCGCCCGGGGTACCCGGGCGGTTCTTTTTTTATTTACCAAAAATGGCTTATGAAAAAAAGGTATCATCTAAAGTTGCAGAACAACAGCACAAAAATTGTAATCATTGAAGAAAGCTCCGAAGGAGGCGGTCTCTTTTCATCACCTCGTCCGGTTTGGCACCTGTACGAAGAAACCTACGGTTTATTTTCCACCGGCAAAAAATACCTGCAAAAAAGTGAAACGCTTGAAGGCGCATTTGAAGTTATCAGATTTCTTTTCCCTGGCCTCAAAGAAATGAAGCCTCTGGCATAGCTGGGGTTTGGAGTCTTTTGGGAGTTTCTTTCCTGTCGCTTGTACAAAATGTGTGGTTGGGTGATGATCCGTTCCCTGTTTCAGAACCGCCCGTCGTATCGGACGGTTCATTTTTTACTCTTTTTAAACCAAATTAATTGCCTATGGTATTGTGACAAAATATGAAACTATCTAACTGCTTATTCTTTCTGAGAAGCTCCCGGCATAACGGGGGCTTCTTTTTTCTATTCATCAAATCAAGTAATACTACTATGCAAAATTTTTTAAAGTTCTGTTCCATTGTGAGCATCATCATTGCTGCTTTTCGTTTGGCAATTATCGGCAACCTGTCGCCAGGCACGGTGGTATTTATTATCATTTGCTCTTTACTAATACTCATGGGCGGTAAGGTTGTTTTTACGATCACCGCCGCAATAGCAGCTGTAACGTTGTTTGTCAAGGTGTACGGCGGCGATGGGTCAGGTCAATCAGCATTGTTGCAAGGCATTCTTTGCCTTGCACTGGTTTGTTTCGGCCTCTACACAGTCATTTCTGGGGCTTTCCCTTCAATCAGGAGTCGGAGGCGATACTAAACAATTTTTAAACCAAAAACTACAGTTATGAAAAAGTGGATTATTTCATTTCTCATCATTGCAATAGCTGCTACAGGCAGCTATTTTTATTTTACGAACGCTGGCTTTAAGAGTGCAGCCAATCAATTCGTTGAAAAAAATATTATCGGTAAGGAAGATTTGCCGCCTGTAACCAAAGCCCAATATAAGTGGGATGTCTTTTACATCGCTGATCCCACTGGTTCAGGGTACACCCAATACTTGATACCGCAGATTGAAGTCGCCCACCTGAACAGAATGGCGGACAGCATTCACCGGCACGGCGGTGGCAGGCTTTGGTTAAGCTACATAGATGATGATTCAAAAAACAACGAATGTATCTACATGCTGATCCCTGCCGGTTTGCTGAAAGAAAAAGAGCCGCAGGTGTTAAAAGGCGAAACGTCTTTTGAAGCCGACGACAGGAAAAAGGCATGGCAAAAAAGGGTTGCTGGTTTTTCGCAGGACTCCTCAGCGCATGAAACAGCATTTCAGACCGCTAAGGCTAAATTTTTGAAAGATTGTGAAGGTCTCCTTACAAAAAAGATATACATAAAAGGTAGCAGTCGTAACCAATGGTCAGATGTTATCGGCAGCATGAATGCCAGCTTCAAAACACTGAGGAATATTTCGGACACGGTCGCTGCTTACAAATATGTGGTAGCCTTCAGCGACTTACAACATGACATTCCCCGTACAAAAAAGACAATCAGCTTAGATAGCCTTCCGGCAGGTGTAACGCTGATCGCTGTTAACCCTTCGCCGGGCAGTTCAAAAAAATGCACCCAACAGGTTATTGAACTAGAAAATCCCGAACGGGTTTTTGAAACAGTTTTTATTAAAAATTAAATTCTATGCTTATGAGATACTTTAAACTACCTGCCTTGTTCTTATCCCCGGACGAACGCAAGGCCAAATATTTTTATGAAACAGAAAACGGGATCCAAAAAATCCTGGGTGAAACTGAAAAATTGCAATCGGAGTATGCCGATTCGATAAGCCGTGAAGATGAACATCTCAAAGCCCTAAAAGACATAGAGGCTGCAAATGTAGGGCTACAGGTTGCAGATAAGAGTGTGGAAAACATTGCATTGAGGAAACGGCTGAAAAGGAGAAAACAGTTTACTGTAGCTATAGAAGCCCTGCTGGGCATTTCTGCAGTAAAATTATTTTTTAGTGAGACCATCAATGTTGGACTTCCATGGATTACCGCAATGTTATGTGGCTTGGGTCTGGCTTATGTTGTACTCAACGAAGCCATTAACTATAAGATAGACGATGAGATACTGGAAGTCCCAGGCGATGATACGGAAGGCAAAACGTCATTCAAACGACTGTGGAACAGATTATCCTGGTTTATTCCATTATTGTTGATTCCGGTGTTAAACATTTACAACATTATGATGCATCCTGGCAACCCGACAAATATTATCTGGGCATTTTTTGCCGGGCTTAGCATTTGGCTAAACATAAAATGCGTTGGCTATGCAAAACAATTTGCCTTGATTAAAAAAACAGCTATTGCAGAAAAACTGGTAAAGCCTGTAAAAGAAGGAATAAAACGGGAAAGAAACGTTCAGAAAAAAATTCGCAGTACAATGGTTGATATAAAGTCGCGGTTAATGATTCTGGCAATGGATCTAAAAAGGCTATATCAATCTGCCAGCGAAAAACCTACCGTTAACATCAACCCTCTGTACATACTGTTGCTCAACAACAGGTTCTACATGCACCAGTTTTTACCTGTGCCGGATATAGTAATTGCTAATCCACCGCCCAATATGAGCGATTACATCAATTTTTGGGACGAAATGCAGCGCATTGATATAACCCCAAAGTTGGACACTAGCAAAAAGGGCCCTGCAAAGGCAAAGCATAGCGAAGTGCAAGAAATAACTGACATATATGCCGAATCAGTGGACGATCAACTTGGTCAGGGCAATGCGCCGGGTGAAGGTAATCCTGACAATAAGAAGAACGGAACAGCACCTGGCTTCGATGATATTATCAGTGATGATGATTTTGTTTAACAATTCAAAACAAACTATATGAGCGAAATTCAAACCCGTCAAAACATTGACGAATTGGAGGCAGTACCTTTCAGGGCTGCTTCTTCTGTTTTTGCAGCATCCGATGTGCTGCGTTCTCTTACGTCTATCACATCTTCCGTTGTGAAGGACTTAATTACCGGGTCGGTTGATATTAAAACCACCCAGTTTAATGCCAGTTCAAGTCAGATGAATGTAAGATCACCCAACTCCTTACGACTGGACTTTTCAGAATTGTATGCCGCTAACCTCGATGCCCTGAACTCCGATTGTTTAGACACTCTTTCAAAGCAAAAGGCGGCTGTTGCCAAAACCATTTCTGAATTGAGCTATCAGATAGTAAACAAAGCAGCAGTGGAGGAAAAGCTTGTGCAGCTTATCAATGCCGACAGCAAAACTTTCAAAAAGGCGACGGAGGTTGCAATGAACGAGATACAGGCACAGCACAGCCAGGTATTTATTAGTGAGCTTCAGCACATCGTTGCGCAGGCATCTGCTGAGGCTGGATTCAAGACCGTTAATGTAGCCATCAAAAACTCGGTGCCGGTAATAACGGCTGTCAATGATTTCGGTCAGGGTATTGTAAGTGAAATAAGGAGTGATAATAAAACCAAAGTGCTTGACCTCGTTTCAGAAACCATTGGAATTACCGATGGCTCCTGCAAAGATGTAATGCAACAATTCAGCGCTTCGCTGGATAAGTATGGCGTAAAATTCAGCAAGCTAAACCGTAAATGGACTGGTGGAAATTGCTGGTTACCCGCAGCCAAAGAAGCCGAAAAAGGCATTAAACAATCCCGGGAAAAGAAACTGTTAGACAGGAGAAGAACTTTAAACAAAAAAAGTAAACAAAAAAACTAATCACATGACAACTGCAGTATATCAATTGATACAGCCCTACCTGGAAGGTAGGGCTGCTTTCATTCACTCAGGCCGGGATCTATATGACCTTGAAGTGGACGAAAAACAACAGCTTACACCCTTGATTAATATATTAAAGAGTGAGGCCTATATAAAGCACAACCTTGTAACAGTTGAATTTTCAAAATCCGCCGGTATCAGCTATGATTTAAGGCTTCTGAACGATACTGAAAGGGCGAACGTAACAAAATGCCTTGATAAGTTGGGCATTTGTAATAACAATGTCTGTAAGCAGGGCGATGAGCCAGATTTTGTACGAATCATCAGGGCACTGATTCGACTTTCACAATCTAAAGGTGAGGACCTGCTAAGAGATGGAGTGCCGGTAAAGTTCCTTGTCATATTTCATTTCCAGGAGCACATTACACCACAATTACAGACAGGCACTCATTCAGAAGATCAGTTACTAGGCATTGAAACGGTAATGAAACTTGCCAAAAGCCTTGGGGTAAGAAAGTATGGTAACTATGTTATCTTTTCAGAAGCCCGTAGTGGAACGTTGGAAAGCCTGATTTATCAGAACTTACCGGTAATCACATTGCCACAACCCGGCATTGAAGAAAAGAAGGCATTCATTGAGGCGTTAAAGGTTCGTTATCCTAACGCCAGGCTGGAAGATGATTTAGCAGATAATGTGATTTGTAATTTAACCGCTGGAACCCCAAACCGCAGTACAGAGGCAATTTACCTGGCTTCCGAAAAAACAGGCAAACAAATAACCTCAGCCTCCGTATTTGCACAGAAAGAATCGGATATAATTAGCCTGAGTGAAAATACACTGCAGGCGATAGACCAAAGCCGGATAAAACACCAAAACTTAGTAGGTATAACCATTAACCGGCCCATGGAAATCCTGATGAAAATAGCTGATGGAATAAAAAGGGGCGACAAAAATTCATTGAGAAATGTAATGCTTTGCGGCGCTCCTTCCACCGGCAAAACAGTGATGGCAAATATCGCTGCAGCGAAAGCAGGCGTACCAGCCTTTTACCTGAACAGCCCTAAAAATCAGTTTGTAGGAGAATCCGAAAGACGCAGCAAACTGATGTTTGATTTACTAAAACAACTTGGAGGATTTGGTATCATTGACGAGGTGGAGTTGATCTTGCCATTGAACAGGAACCAAAGTAGCGGCGATAGCGGAGTGACTCAGAACCTGCAAGGACAGTTGCAATCCTTTTTATCAGATCCAAGTTTAGGGGGTAAAACTGTTTTGGTAGGCACAAGTAATAGGCCAAATCAAATTAGCGAGGCCATGCGCCAACGCTGGACGATCATACCAGTGCTGATGCCGCTTGCTTCCGATTTTCCGGCGATTATAATAAGCATTGCAAAGGGGTTAAATCCCTTGCTGCAAATACAGGAAACTGATAAAACGCTGTTGGAATCTGCAAACAGGTTTTATATGGCAAACGCAGCGCCACGGGAAGTGAGGGAATCTCTGATTGCAAGCATGGCTGTCCTGCCGGGCGACATCAGTATTGCCCACATTGAATTTGCAAGCAGGGACATTATTGCCGCTGGTGATACAAACGCCTCCGTGTTTTCTGATTATTGTGCACTGGCTTACTGCCGCAACAATAGCTTTTTACCCTGGTGGAATCAGAATTTGAACCAACCCGACCCGGAGTATAAATACCCCAATTACATCAGGGAAATATTAACCGATGATTTTAGGATTGATCAACAAAAGCTTCGGAAGCAGATTCAAAATATGGAGCCGTATATCAATGTTTAATCCACTTTAAAAACTACGTCGTGAAACTAAAGCTAGCATTACAGAAAATTAATGAATACATCGAGGGCTGTTATGTGCAGCCCTCTTTACAGCGACAGCACCTCTCCGGGGCAGGCGCTGTTTACCAATTGGAAAAAAAGTTGGCCGTTTACTATTCAAAAAAGTATGTTGTTGCATTTTCCAACGCAACGGCTGGTCTGTCGGCGCTTTGCATTGCTCTGGAGCTTAAAAGAAGCGAAATAATTGCGCCTCCATTTTCCTGGGGCGGAGGTATCAGTCCATTTCTTTCTTGTGGTACTAAAATTGTTTTCAGTTCGGTTGAAGAAACTTCATTGAACATAGCGCCAGAAAATCTCTCTTCCGAACTATCTTCCAAAACAAGAGCAATACTATCCGTTGACTTTAATGGGAACCCGGCCAATTCAAAGCTGATAAAAGAATTTTGTACCCAGCATGGCTTGTTTTACATATCCGATACCGCTCAAGGCATGGGGGCATACTGCAATGACAAACCTGCCGGTTATTATGCAGATGCAATCGTATTAAGCTTCGGTCCGGGCAAAGCATTATTCGGCGGAGAGGGTGGCGCAATCTTGACAAATAATGAAAAATTATATGAACAGTTGTTATGGGTATCACAACACCCAGAACGACAAAAAACAGTGTTTGGTTTATCACATTGCAATGAGTTTGCTTCTCTCAATGGAAGGCTGAACCCGATTGCAGCGATCCTGCTATATGAAACATTTGAGCGATCGATGAAAGCATTGAAAAAACATCAGGTAAAATACTTTGACTGTATTCAGCAATTACAAGCCGGAAATTTAATACTCGTTCCCGACGGTTTGCAGAATGCTGATAACTCAACATATTTCAGCCCTGTTTTTCAACTTAGTAAAAAGGTTTCCCTTGACGGGGTAAACCATTTTATTGAACGGAATGATATTCCAGTGACGATTGAAAAAGCAATTCCAAGATGTATCCCTTTTGACAAAATGTTCAGGAAGCAATTTTTAGGAAAATATAGAGCGTCTTCAAATTTATTAAGGCAGAAGGTTGCTCTTGAAAGTACACAATGGATTAAACTAAATGCCAAAAACTAAGCATATGCTCACAGCAATCATTCTATTTCTGTTATTAGCATTTGTAGTTTACTACTATGCAACCGATACGGCGCATCATTTTATTTATTCCGTTAATGTCACACTACGAATGTTGTTAATTGTATTAGTAGTTCTCCTGATTATTGGGGCATTGATTTACTCATACATAAAATTTGGTAGGATGCTTTTAGCAATAACCAGTATCAATTAGGCAAAAGAGACTTCCACACCAACTGTCGCCCCCAAAGAACGGAACTATCACAATCCATTTGAAAAATAAAATACACATGCAAGATAGCTCCGGGAAAACGGGGCATCCAAAAGCTTACGGCATAAACACATAGCCAACGCACAAAGCCCTCTTTTATTCCGTTTCCTTTTGGAGTGCAAAGACACCCGTTTCCCTTCGCTGACAGATGCATGTTATTTTATTTTTCATTTTAAATGTATTGCTATGTCAGTTCTTGTTCAGCGTTGGCTTGTTGGCAGCATCTGGGTTAGCTGCTGGTTCGTTTCTCCTGGTGTGTTTGTTTTTTCATCTCAGCTTGGCCATTCCTTTTCATCGTCATGTGAGCCTCCCTGGTAGGGGGCTTGATAGTTTTAAATAGGAATAGCTGGCAGACCCTCCGAACAAACCCATGCTTCTCTTTCCCACACACAGACCCACCCTGCGCCGGTAAAAAGGTGTTCGTCATTCGTCGTCAGCAAGCAATCATGCCAAACCAATGCAGCAGCAGCAATACATTCGTTTATTACACTTGTATGGTATTGCTGCACCTGCATTGCCCATCGGGTGCTCCGCTTCGCTACGCAGTTTGTCATGCTGCTTTGCAGTTCCTCCTCATTCCTCACGGCAGCTACTGTGTCCTTCACGCCACTTCGTTCATTTCTTCCTCCGTTCCGCTACATTTCACCTCGTTCGCAGCTTCCCGTTTGCTTTAAGGCTGGGTCCCGCTATCAAGTCACAAAAGCCAATACACAGGCGGGTCACCAGCCTTTACGCATGCCACCCCTACAATACTCACTGGGTTCCATTCCGCTTCACTACGTCATTCATTCACTTCAGTAGCGTTCAGTCCACCCGCTGCCCATAATTTGGCTCGCCGGCCGCCCCACTTCGGCTGCGTTCACCTTGCGACTGCTAATTGCTCATGTCGTACCTCCATTTCGCAAAGCATCGCTAAGGTTCACTTGCATAGTTCATCCCGTGCCGTAGGCTTCGCAAAATTTACGGCACGGGATTCCTATGGAGCTGGCATCGTAGCTGCCCCTTAGCCCGGCTTCTTTTAATTTGGCCTGAAAAGGGGCAGCTCCTTTACTTCCAGCCCCTTCGTGGGGGCTCGCAGGCACGTCCGTTCGTACCTCTCTCCCGTGCCTTATGGCGGCTCGCCACCAGCGCTACAGCCCCGCAAGTTTGCGGGGCGGCTCTGCTTCTTTTTTGCTCAAGGCTGTTTTACCGGCTGGCTGTCCACATGATCCCTGCTTCTAAGAAAGCATATCTGAACTATTGAATAAGTTTAGCCGGTGCATCTGTAGAATATTTCCCGGCTATATCAAACCGGCAGCTATAGGTCATAAAATAAATGATGTCCATTCTTGTTATTTCGGAGATAATTTTGCTTACAAATCAGTCGGCCAATATTGAGCAATAAATATTACACTTTTACACAATGGGAATAATTGAATTAACAGTAACTTCTTGTATCCATCTTATTAGAAGTAATCTTAAAGACTTGAAACCTCTTTCAGTTGGATCCGGCGTAATTGTTAAGTATAAGGATAGATATTTTATTTGTACTGTTTCTCACTTTTCAGATTATAAGGGTGAGAATGTCGGCATAGTATCAGGAAGGATACAAGATAATCATACTGAAATTTATTATTTAGGAGACTTTTCATACCTGACACAATTAACTTTTGACGAAGAACAAATGGATATTGAGGATCTAGAATACTGCCTGCAAAATCCAGATAGAAGCGGTGATAAACTTGACATCGCATTTAAAGAGATACATCTTCTTGACAACATAATTCAGCACCAAAGAGTATTTGAACTAAATGGAATTGGTACAATTACAGTCAATGAAGGCGGAAAGACCATGCTGATTGTAGACGAAGATTATGAAATCGACAAAGACCAGCTTTGCAGCTTTTATGGAAGAATAAGACCCAATTTTACCAGCGGTTATTTGGAATTTCAAGAACAACTTTATTGGAGCATTCCAATAAAATCTGTTGGAGAATACTTTATAGAAATGGACCTAGGGGCTCCAATTGCGGACCATCGTCGATTTAAAGGGTGTAGTGGCGCTCCTGTAATTGATACAAATGGGAGGCTTATAGGCCTTATAACTCATGGCAATAAAGATGTTAGCAAAAGTGACATTTATGCTTTCCGTTTTGACAAAGTGAAACAATGGATTGACTTAATGTATTTTCAAGAGCCTATAAAAAGTTTATAAAAAAGTACAGCAAGTTAGCCGCCTATTTCAGCTATTGAATAAATCCCGTCTAAAATAAAGCCAAGCTGCCAAAAGCTTACGGCATAAAACTTCTGTACATATTCTCAGCGATATATCCTGCACATGCTTCATCAAGTAATGCATCTGTATATATCCACGTATTTATTCCGTTTCCTTTTGGCTTGTATCAACGGCGGCTGATGAAGTGGCTTTCTTTTTTTCTCTTTTTTCTTTTAAAAATTAAATTTTATTACAATGAGAAATGCAAACCACTTCTTCGGCTCTCACAATGGTTCGGAAAACTTTTACCGGCACAGTCTTTCAGGCTTGATTTATACCGATGGTGTAAAGGACCTGGCTGAAGGATGCCAGGCCTACTGGCTGATTGATTTAATCATAAGCCATCAGTGTGAGGAGAAGGTAAAGGAACAGACCTTTCAGGTATGGGATTTAAAAAAGCTACATCAGAATGTATTTACCATTCTTTGCACGGATGGTAACCACAACCGAGTAACAGGTCAGGAAATACCCTTTAGTGACTTTGAATATGACCTTGTCACTGTCTGGTTGGTTGATGGCTGCCTTATGTTGCCATCTGAATATTAGTAAAAATCAAAGCCCCGCCAGAAATAGCGGGGCTTTGTTGAACCGTAGAAGACTTTGATGACCTTTCATTAGAAGATCAGCCTTGCGAGGAAATCAAGTACACCAATCCACATAGTAGTATATTTTAAGGGTTAATAAATCAAATTAGTTGCCGTCAACTTTGATGAGCGACAAGGCATTGAATGCGCCGTTTTTCAGCGGATACATCTGGCCGTTCACTTGCTGGTAAAACTCAATGCCCAGCGCAAGAAACAGCGGGTGAGTGCTGTTAGCTGTAACCGCATTGGCAAGGTTAATGGCTGCAGTTGCAGTGGCATCCCAGGGTAGAACAGCAGTTGCCTGCGAATCCATCACGAAGGTTTCATTTTCAAAATCCACCTCCGCACCTGCGGAAACAATTTTGAAATGAGTTGCGCCACCGGGTGCAGCCAGCATGTTGATGGGCACAAAAGAAGGGATACTTGCCGTAAGCGTACCGGCCAGCCTGTCAATGGTTCCGGTAAAGGGTGCATACAAAGTAGTTCCGAGTTTGCCATTGATGTTAAAGTCAAAACCTTCCAATAGTTCGGCTTCGCCATCAATTACATTTCGTTGACCACGGGGATTGATTGCATCGGCCTGTACCACTTCCACCATCTTTTGAGTAAGACGGCTCACCATGCGTCTGTCAGACGCATTTTGCAACATTGCACGGATTGCATTCCGCAAAAGTTTTCCGGCTTTACCAGCACGGCCAAATTCTTCGCCATTCTCCCTCGTCCTTTGAAACGCCGGATCGTTTGCAATTTTTTCAGCAGGCACACCGCCCTTCTCTCTTGCCAGGTATCCGTCCTGAGATTTATAGAAGGTAATACCACCGATAGTACCGTCCAGTTTGATTATTCCTTTTTGCTTTGCCATTCTTTTAAGGATTTAATGGTTAATAAATTTTGAATCAAAGAAGCTGTTTTATCAGCCTTCAAAACCAAAATTAGAACCACTGCAAAGCGCTTACAAATGTGACAGGTCAAGCGTTCCGATTATGCCGCATTATTCCAAAGAACACCATTTATCCTCTCTGAAAAATGATGTATTTTTGAGTATTCATATTCATATCAAAGGCATATCCTAAGTATGGATAGTGTATGAAATAGTTATTTTAATAATGAACAGGTTAATAATCTACCCCAAGGACATCATGATTATTACTGGCAGAAGCGATAGGTACGGTCGCAATCTTATCCGCAAAATCAAGGACCATTTTAAGAAACAGCCCCACCAGGTTGTGAGCTTGCAGGAATTTTGCGAATACATGGGATTGCAGCCCGAAGCAGTATTAAAACAACTGCGATAACCTTTATCAATAGAAAGCCGTGATGCGGCTTCACTTTCTCTTACAAGAGATTTTTTCTTTCCCTTCTTTGGTTTGGATTTACTTTTCTTCTTTGGGGCTGAGGTCACATTCAAGGTCACATAATGAAAAAAGCGTCACGATTTAACTCGTAACGCTTTGATTTTGAAGCTCCCCCTGCTGGACTTGAACCAGCGACCCTCTGATTAACAGTCAGATGCTCTAACCAACTGAGCTAAGGAGGAATATATGTTTCAGCTTTTTTGGGCTGTCTGAACCAGCGACCCTCTGATTAATCCCCAACGTCGTTGGGGACTCTAACCAACTGAGCTAAGGAGGAATATGTTTGGAAACATTTCCCCAATCCCTTTCGGTTTTGGGAGGGCAAAAATAGGGAATTTCAGTTTTTAAACAAATGGAAGCACAAAATTACCAGCCAAAAAGGCCGCTTTTTTCTTCCATTCCCACATAAATACCGTCTTCCCTGATTTCCAGCGGGTAATTTTTCAAAAAATATCCTTCTCCGCTTATATTCCGGCCGTTCTGCAGACTGAATTTATACCGGTGCAGGGGACAAACGATATTTCCCAGGGCATCTACCCAGCCATCGGCCATGCGGCCACCGGCATGCGGACATTTGGCCGCACAGGCTTTTACGCCGGTTCCCAAACGGGCCACACATATCTTTTTACCCCCGGCTTCGAGTTCGGCCAGGCCGTTTTCTCCGAAGGGGATTTCGGCTTGACTGAGGGCGATTTTATGCCAGACCAGCAAAGTTTAAAAGTTTAAGGTTTAAAGTTTAAGGTTGACTTTAAACTTTAAACCTTAAACCTTGACCCGTGATTGTAATAATTAATAAAAGAACTCCGCCTTATACGGATACCGTATCCGGTACAGATCCCGCACCTTGTTGAGGATGGTTTGCCGCAGCTGGTCTACATTGGTTTTTTCGGTGGCGGATACAAATACACAGTTACCCTGGGTTTCATTTTGCCAGCGCTGCCGCAGATCAGACAGGATTTCCTGCTTCACCTCCGGTTCTAGCCATTGGTCAAAGGCTTCCTTTTCATATTTATCCGTCTTGTTAAAAATGGTGATCGTGGGTTTGTCCATGGCGCCGAGTTCGGCCAGGGTTTTATTCACCACTTTCAACTGGTCTTCAAAATGCGGGTGCGACAGATCGGCTACGTGCAGCAGGATATCAGCTTCCCGTACCTCATCCAGCGTGCTTTTAAAACTTTCCACCAGGTGGTGTGGCAGCTTGCGGATAAAGCCCACCGTATCGCTCAGCAGAAAAGGCGTTTGCTCAAACACCACTTTCCGGGTGGTGGTATCGAGGGTGGCAAATAATTTATTTTCGGCAAATACATCGCTCTTGCTCAGCAGGTTCATGAGGGTGCTTTTGCCCACATTGGTATAACCCACCAGCGCCACGCGGATAAATTCGCCGCGGTCCTTCCGCTGGGTAAAGGCCTGCTTGTCTATTTCGGATAACCGTTTCCGTAAAAGGCTGATTTTATTCTTCACAATCCGGCGGTCGGTTTCAATTTCCGTTTCGCCCGGACCACGGGTGCCCACACCACCGCCCTGCCGTTCCAGGTGCTTCCACATCCCTTTCAGGCGGGGGAGGATATACTGGTACTGGGCCAGCTCCACCTGTGTTTTGGCCTGCGCGGTTTTGGCTCGTGTGGCGAAGATGTCAAGGATGAGGTCGCTGCGGTCGATCGTTTTTACTCCCAGTTCTTTTTCGATGTTCTGAATCTGCGAGCCGGTGAGTTCATCATCAAACACACAAAGATCAATGCCGGAATGCCGGAGGATATAATTTTTGATTTCTTCCAGTTTTCCTTTTCCCACAAAAGTGCGGCTGTCGGGATGCGCCAGTTTCTGCGTAAACCGCTTAACGGCTGTAACACCGGCGGTGCTCGCCAGGAAAGCCAGTTCATCCAGGTATTCGTTGAGCTGCTGCTCAGTTTGTTCGGGAGTTATCACCCCCACCAGCACGGTTTGCTGCTCCTGCAGCCCTTTCTTTTTTTCTATCAAAACAGAAGCGTTTTTAAATGCCCGGAGGCATCTGCAAAAATACGGTTTTCAGAACGGGCCTGCTGCACAGGTTTTCATGAAAAGCAGTATATTTCATTTGTATCGGTCCGCCGAAGCATTCATCTCCTAAACCAACCGCTTATGTCAAAAAGACGCATCCGCCGGATTGAACCGGTGCAGGCCGGCAAAGTAGCCGGCGTTCTTTCAGCCGCTATCCTGCTCATCATTTTTGTACCGGTACTGCTCCTGCTCTCCGTTGCCGGTATGGATTCCGACCTGGGAATGGGTATGATGGGCGGGGGCATTCTCCTGGCGTTGTTCATGCCGTTTATATACGGTGCCCTCGCTTTCGTAATGGGGATGCTCTACGCAGTACTGTACAATTTCACCTACCGTTTTCATGGCGGGGTGGAGATGGAGTACGATGAAATGGACGAAGAAATTGACCGGATCGGGGGCTAAGAAAGGGTTTTCCCTGTTCAGGCTTTATCCGCTGATTACAAAGGAAAGTATAAAAACTGACCGCAGCCGTGGGCGGTTAGTCCCTCTTTGTTATCTTGCAGCCCTAAAATGCAGTTATGGAATATCACAAATTAGTGGCCGTTACCGGCCTGAGCGGATTGTTTGAACTGATGTCGTCCAAAGCCGATGGCGGTATTGTGCGTTCGCTTGAGGATAAGAGCACCAAATTCGTCAGCAGCCGGGTGCACAGTTTTTCGCACCTGGAAAGTGTGGAGATTTATACCACTTCCGATAATGTAAACCTGGCAACGGTATTCACCGCTATGAAAGAGAGCGGCATAGCCCTGCCTGATCCTTCCGACGCCAAAGCGCTGAAAGCCTATTTTCAGCAGGTATATCCCACCATGGATTTTGAGCGGGTATACAGCAGCGATATGAAGAAAATGGTGAAGTGGTTTAGCCAGCTGCAGGCCAACAACATCGAGATCAAACTCTCCGGCAATGGAGAACCGGCTGATACCACTGCTCCCGAAGCTCCCAAGGCCAAAGCTGCAGAACCCAAGGCCGTGAGCGCCAAACCAGCCCCCGTTAAGAAAGTGAACGCTCCCCGCAAAATGGCCTAACAGCGGGCAGGGATTCTTCTTAAAAGCCTCTCACCATGTACACTGCCGATATCCGCAAGCAACCCCGGCAATATGTGCCGGCTGATTTTGTGCTCACCGACTGGGCCGGACTGGAGCCTTATTTTAAGGAACTGCTGGAGCGGGAAATCAATGACCGCGCCACACTGGAAACCTGGCTGCTCCAGCTGAGTGAACTGGAGGCGGTGGTGAGCGAGGATGCCTGCTGGAGACAGATCCGCATGACCTGCGATACCACCGATCCGGCGCTGGAAGAGGCATTCAATTATTTCTGCACGCAAATACAGCCGCAACTGCAGCAGTATGCTGATGCCCTGAATAAAAAACTGCTGAATCATCCGCTGGCAGATACCCTCGATCAGCGTACCTACTTTACTTACCTGCGTAATATCCGCAAAAGCATCGACCTGTTCAGGGAAGAGAATATTCCCCTGCAGTCGGAACTGGCGGTGAAGCAGCAGCAGTTTGGCGTGATCACCGGCGCGATGACGGTGGAGATTAACGGGAACGAATACACGCTGCAGCAGGCTTCCAAATTCCTGGAGCATCCCGACCGCCGCCTGCGGGAAGAGGCTTACCGGAAAATACAGGAGCGCCGCCTGCAGGACCGCGACCAGCTGAACAAACTCTTTGACGAACTGCTCCAGCGCCGCCAGCAGGTAGCCCTGAACGCGGGCTTCAGTACTTATACCGGTTATCGTTTCAAGGAGCTGGGCCGTTTTGATTACAGCGAACAGCAATGCTTTGATTTTCATACCGCCGTGCGGGAACAGGTGGTTCCGCTGGTAGCCCTGCTGCACGAGAAACGCCGGCAGCGGCTGGGGCTGGACAGTCTGCGCCCCTGGGACCTGGATGCGGAGCCCGCGGGGATTGAGCCCCTGCGCCCCTTCAGTACCGGGCAGGAACTGACGGAAAAGGCGATTGAGTGTTTTAACCGCCTGCGTCCATTCTTTGGTGACTGCCTGCGGAAGATGAAAGAGATGGGTCACCTGGACCTGGAAAGCCGGAAAGGCAAGGCCCCCGGCGGCTATAACTGTCCGCTCGCGGAAAGCGGCGCCCCTTTTATCTTCATGAATGCCGCGGGGCAGATGAATGATGTCACCACCATGCTGCATGAGGGCGGCCACGCGGTACATTCTTTCCTCGCGCATCCGCTCAAACTCACCGGCTTTAAAGAGTATCCGATGGAGATTGCCGAAGTGGCCAGTATGGCTATGGAGCTCTTTACCATGGATCACTGGGAAGTGTTTTTCAGCGATGCCGCCGAATTAAAAAGGGCGAAAGAGCACCAGCTGGAACGGGTGATTACCCTCTTCCCCTGGATAGCAGTGATTGACCGCTTCCAGCACTGGCTCTATGCGCATCCGGGACATAGCGTAGAGGAAAGAACGGCTGAATGGATGCGCATCCTGGATGATTTTCAGGATGGGGTGGTGGACTACAGTGGTCTGGAAACTTACCGCGGCAATGCCTGGCAGCGCCAGCTGCATTTGTTTGAAGTACCTTTTTATTATATCGAATATGGGATTGCGCAGTTAGGCGCTATTGGAATGTGGATGCAATACAAACAAAATCCTGAGCAGGCGCTGGATAATTACTGCAAAGCCCTGGCCCTGGGCGGCACCGCTACGCTGCCCGAATTGTTTGCCGCGGCCGGTCTTTCCTTCGATTTTTCATCTGCCACTATTGGCAAACTGATGCAGTTTGTGAAGCAGGAACTGGATGCCCTTTGATCTGCTACCGGGCGGCTGCCGGATGGAGCGGATGCCCCGCTGAAGCCCTGTGCACGGCCCCGCGGCGGAGCAGGAGTGAGAGCCGGAACCACTGCCGGAGAAAGCTTTGCCGCTGAGAGCCCCTGATCGGTTACAATCCTGTAATTTTGCCGGTTCATCCCCTGCCTGCACCGTAGCAGTGAAATTTATTTCGATGCCTATAGAAGTGATTGCTTTTGACGCCGATGACACCCTTTGGGTGAATGAACCGTATTTTAAAGAAACGGAAGAGCTGTTCTGTGACCTGCTGGAAGACTATATGCCCCGGCATACACTGGTGAAGGAACTGTTCAGAACCGAGATACAGAATCTTGAACTGTATGGGTACGGCGTAAAAGGATTTACGCTGAGCATGATTGAAACCGCGCTGCGCGTGAGTAACAAAACCATCCGGATGGAAGTGATTGAACAGGCACTGGCACTGGGAAAAGAACTGCTGCAGAAACCGGTGGTATTGCTGGAAGGGGTGGAGGAAGTGCTGAAAGCGCTCAAAGAAAGATACCGGCTGGTAGTGGCCACCAAGGGTGACCTGCTGGACCAGGAGCGCAAGCTGAAAAAATCAGGACTGGAACATTACTTCCATCATATTGAGATTATGAGCGATAAGCAGGAGGCGGATTACCTGAGCCTGATCCGGCACCTGGACATCCACCCTTCTTCCTTTATGATGATGGGCAACTCTCTGAAGAGCGATGTGCTGCCGGTGCTGGCCATTGGCGGGCATGCTGTGCACATTCCGTATCATACCACCTGGGCGCATGAAACCATCGAACACAGGGTGGAGCATGCAAATTTCCGGCAGGCAGCGCATATGCAGGAGGTGCTGGAGTGGGGGATGTAGGGGGAGAGTAGGGTTTAGGGGTTTAGGGTTTAGAGTTTAGGGAGGTTTAGGAAAGTTTAGGGAGGTTTAGGTATTCAATTGAATAATCAACATGAACATACAACAGTTACCCAAGATAGAATTACACCTGCACCTGGATTGCAGCCTGAGCTACCAAGTGGTGAAGCGGCTGGATCCTTCGGTGACGGAAGAGGAGTACAACCATGCATTCATAGCGCCGCCGAAATGCCATGACCTGGCTGATTTTCTGAAGCGGGCGGTGAAAGGATTTGCGCTGATGCAGACGAAGGAAGCCCTGGCTCTGGTGGTGGATGATTTGTTTGAGCAGCTGCAGGCGGATAACGTGCTGTATGCCGAAATCAGGTTTGCGCCTTTTCTGCATATTGAAAAAGGGTTAACTCCTTTTGAAGTGGTGGAAGCAGTGGAAGCGGCTACTGCGGCTGCTATACGGCGCAAGGGGGTGGAAGCAAGGCTGATTCTCTGCACCCTTCGTCACTTCAGTGAGGAGCAAAGCATGACCACCGTTCAGCTGGTGGAACAGTTTTCGGGTACTACGGTGGCGGGTTTCGATATTGCCGGTGATGAGGCGGGTTACCCGGTTACCGCCCATCTGAAAGCGTTTGCATATGCCCGCGCCAAAGGGTTGCATATCACCGCGCATGCCGGTGAAGCCAGTGGTCCGGAGAGTGTATGGGAAACCCTGGAGCATTTTAAACCTGCGCGCATCGGGCATGGTGCCCGCAGCGCGGAAGATGCGGCGCTGGTGGCGCATCTGCGCGAACAAAAGATACACCTGGAAATATGCCCGGCCTGTAATGTGCAGACTTCCATGTACGGGACCTATAAGGACCATCCGGTGGATTACCTGAAAAAGTCAGGCGTTTCTGTCAATATCAATACCGACTGCCGAACGATTGTGAACATCACCCTGAACCGTGAGTATGCGCTTTTGCAGGAGCATTTCGGGTGGACGGCTGCTGATTTTTACGCCTGCAATGTGAATGCTGTGAAAGCGGCTTTCATACCGGAAGAGGTTAAGCAAAAGCTGATGCAGCAGTTGGCGGAGGGATATGGGTTGATTTGATGATTTGGTAATTTGGTGATGTGCTGATGAAAGAACCATGTGATCAATGTGAGGAATGTGCAAATATGCAAATGTGCCAATGTGCCAATGGGCCTTCTCCTTTTGCAGCATTGCGTGAAAACTTAACCGCAGAGAACGCAAAGGGTTTCGCAGAGGACACAAAGGGATTTGACAATTTGGTGATTTGGTGATGTGCTGATGAAATTGAACCACGAAGACTCAAAGGCAGAAAGAAACACGAAGGGAAATGTGAGGAATGTGCAAATGAACCTTCTCCCGGAACCCATCTTTAACCTTTGAACATTTTCCACTAAGTCTGGGACTGGGATGGAATAAACAGGTGAGCATCAAAAGAAAGCCCGTACAAAAAAATTATCCATTATCCATTATCAACTATCCATTCTCCCCGCTGATAACTCATTGACATGCTTTCCCGCTTTGCTCCAAATACCCCGCATATTTCCGAAATTGCACCCTAAATCTCTTACATGCAACGGACACCCCCGGTAGTACTGAATCTGATCATTATTAATGTATTGGTCTGGGTTGGCCAGCTGGTACTGGATAAGTCTGCCGGACTAACAGAATACATCGCTCTTTTTCCGGCTGGCAGCGAACCCTTCCGTCCCTATCAGCTGGTAACCTATATGTTCGCCCATGCCTCGTACGATATGGTGGGGAATATCCAGTTCTTTCACATTCTTTTCAATATGTATGCCCTCTGGATGTTCGGCTCCGCGCTGGAGCATTTTTGGGGTCCGAAAAAATTCCTGATTTTTTACCTGGCCTGCGGGCTGGCGGCGGGGGTTTCTCATCTGCTCCTGAGCGCAAGTCCGGTTGTTGGTGCATCAGGCGCGGTGATGGGCCTGCTGGCTGCCTTTGCGTACCTCTTTCCCAATACCGAATTTTTCATTATCCCTTTTCCCTTTCCCATCAAAGCCAAATACATGGCGGCTATTTATGCGGCCATTGACCTTTTCGGGGGTATCCATCCGGGCAATGCGGATGATATAGCCCACTTTGCGCACCTGGGCGGGTTGGTGATGGGTTTTATCCTGGTGATTATCTGGAAAAGAAACCAGCGTAAAACTTTTTACTGACAGTAAGGGTTATAGCTGTGAACAAGATAAATTTGAAGCAATAAATGGGCGAATCGGACAGATATTACGATTACCGGCCTTCCAGAAAAAGGCTCCTGCTGGGCGATGACAACAACGCACTGGTGGGGTTGTTTGTCATCAACATCATCTTTTTTGTGTTGCTGCAGGTGCTGCGCGCGATCTATGGATATATCCAGGGGCCGGGCACGCTCTTTAACCAGGAAGTGCTGCCCCAGTTTATGCTGCCGGCTGATGTGGGTGACCTTGCTGTAAAACCCTGGACCCTTTTCACTTTTATGTTTTCGCACCTGGGGGTGCTGGAGCTGCTGGGCAATATGCTCTGGCTCTGGGCATTCGGGTACATATTCCAGGAACTGACGGGTAACCGGAAACTCATTCCCGTATATATCTATGGCGGGCTGGCCGGGGCACTGGTCTTTATACTGGCCGTGAACCTGATGCCTTTATCGCGGGGCAACGCCGCCTCCTACTGGTTAGTGGGCGGGTATGCCTCCAATATGGCCCTGGCAGTAGCCACTTCCACCCTGGCACCCGACTACCGTTTTTTCAGGAACCTGGGAGGCGGTATACCGGTCTGGATACTGGCCCTGGTGTACCTGCTGATTGATTTTGCCGGCGTTTTTTCCCGGGGAGCGGCCTACAGCCTGGCACATATTGCCGGAGCGCTCGCCGGATTCCTGTTCATTTTCCTGCTTCGCCGCGGGGTGGATGCGGGGGCCTGGATGAATCAGTTTTATCACTGGATCACCCACCTGTTTTCGCCCGGAGCGAAGCCGGTGCGTGAAAATATCCGGGAGAAGGTATTTTACAAAACCGGTGAACGCAGGCCTTACCGTAAAACTTCCAATGTTACCCAGCAGCGGATTGATGAAATTCTCGATAAAATCAATCAGAAGGGCTATCATTTTTTAACGGATGAGGAAAAGAATATCCTCAAACGCGCCTCGGAAGAAGACCTCTGACCCCGCTGCTTGCCTGTATTTGCTAACTTTACCACATGAGCAGGAGTGTATTCCGGAGGCTGTCCAAAAAATTTTTCATCCTAACCAATACCGTTACAGCTATCCTGTACATTGCCGGCTGTTATGGCGGTTTCTTTTTCCGGCCGGACTGGTGGCCGGTGGGGCTGCTTTCACTCGCCTCCTTTTACCTGCTGCTGATATTGCTGCTCTTCATCGCTTTCTGGTTGTTTGCCAAAAGAATCTGGTCGCTCATATCGGTAACGGCTATCCTGCTTACCCTGGGTCCCCTGCAGCACCTGGTGCCTTTCCGCCTGTCAAAACCGGCATTTGATCCGGTGGCTGCGGCGCAGGACCTGCGCGTGATGAGCTGGAACGTAGCGCAGTTTGATATCCTGTACAACAAGCTGCGGCCCGATATCCGGGATAATATGCTTACCCTCATTAACCAGTACAAACCTGATATAGCCTGCTTCCAGGAGATGGTGGCAGGGGATACCCTGATCAATCTGAATACACCCTATTACCGGAAGTACAGCTTTTACTCCATTTTTGATTACGCGGAAAAAATGCACTACCCGCATCATTTTTTCAGCTATCACTTTAAAGACGATTTCCTCAACCACCAGCATTTCGGGCTGGTGATTTTCAGCCGGTATCCCATCATCCGGAAACAAACGATGAGTTTCCCGCCCTATGAATACAACAATAATTTCCAGTATGCCGACATTGTGAAGGGCGCCGATACCATCCGTGTTTTCAACCTGCACCTGCAATCGATTAAGTTTGATGACGGCAACCGGGCTTACCTGGATAATCCCTCGCTGGAATCGGGGAAGGACCTGCAGCGTTCCCGCAGCATTTTATACAAGCTGCGGCGCGGGTTCATCCAGCGGCAGCTGCAGGCCGACCGCATCCGGGCCGAAATTGAAAAAAGTCCCTACCCGGTGATTGTGTGCGGCGATTTTAATGATGTACCTAATTCCTATACCTATCAAACGATCGGGAAGGGCCTGCAGAATGTTTTTGCTGAAAAGGGACGGGGGCTGGGCCGCACTTTTTCCGGCATAGCGCCCACCCTGCGGATTGATAATATTTTTGTGAGCAAAACGTTTACCATCCGGCAATTCGTTCGTCCCACGCCGGCACTGAGCGATCATTTTCCGCTGATCGCCGATCTGTCTGCTCAAAAGGGGCAATAAAAAATATATATTTGCAATCGAATGACCCCGTCTGCTGCATATCTCCTCCGGAACAACTGCTGTTGTAAAAGCTGTTGATCCCGCCGCTGTGGCTTCGTCAGCATTTGCTGCATATATGTACTTACTTTTTTCACGCATTTTAACCCCAGATACATGCCTTTAACTATCTACAACTCGTACACCCGGCAGAAAGAATTATTTGAACCTATTACACCCGGCCATGTGGGCATGTATGTGTGCGGACCTACGGTAAGTGGTGAAAGCCACCTGGGTCATGCCCGGCCTTATATCACTTTTGATGTGGTGTACCGCTATCTTACGCAGAAAGGATACAAAGTGCGGTATGTGCGAAATATCACCGATGCGGGGCATTTTGAGGAAGAAGGCCGTGAGGCGGAGGACAAGGTGAGCAAAAAAGCGGTGCTGGAAAAGCTGGAACCGATGGAACTGGTGCAGAAATATACCAACCTCTTCCACTGGGCCATGCTGCAGTTCAACAATGTGGAACCCAGTATTGAGCCTACCGCCACCGGTCATATTGTGGAGCAGATTGAAATGATCAAAACCATCATGGCTGCCGGCTACGCGTATGAAATGAACGGCTCGGTTTATTTCGATGTTAAAAAATACGCGGCGGGGCACGACTATGGCAAGCTCAGCGGGCGCGTGATTGAAGAGTTGTTGGAAACCACCCGCGAGCTGGAAGGCCAGGAAGAGAAGCGCGACCGGGCCGATTTTGCCCTTTGGAAGGCTGCTGCGCCGGAACATATCATGCGGTGGGCCAGTCCTTGGGGTGAAGGCTATCCGGGATGGCACATCGAGTGCTCGGCCATGGCTACCAAGTACCTCGGCGCGCAGTTTGATATCCATGGCGGCGGGATGGATCTCCAGTTTCCGCACCACGAGAGTGAAATCGCGCAGAGCACCATCTGCAATCATCACGCGCCGGTGAAATACTGGATGCACAATAACATGATTACCATCAATGGCCGTAAGATGGGGAAGAGTTATAATAATGTGATCAAGCTTACGGAACTCTTCAGCGGTGATCATCCCCTGCTCACGCAGCCTTTTCATCCTATGGTGATCCGTTTCTTCATCCTGCAGAGCCATTACCGCAGCCCGCTCGATTTTGGCAGTGAGGCGCTGGTGGCCAGTGAAAAAGCGTTGAAACGTTTGTGGGAGGCGTATGAAACCCTGCAGAAACTCACGCCACCTGCGAATGAAACGGCAGGGGATGCAGACCTGGATGGAAAAATACGCACATGGGTACAGGAGTTTGAGATATTTATGGATGATGATTTCAGTTCGGCAAAAGTGATTGCGAATATGTTTGAACTGGCGCCGGTGATCAATTCATTCAAGGCAGGGCAGCTGCCCCTCACAGCCATTTCAGCTGATACTTTCCGGTTGCTGCAACAGCAGTTCAAGCTGTATCTTGAGGATATTTTCGGACTGAAGGCCGTATCGTCATCCAATAACCAGGCTCTGAAAGGGGTGATGGACCTGCTGATTGATATCCGCCGGGAGGCCCGTACCCGAAAGGATTTTGCTACCTCTGACAAAATCCGCAACCAGCTGGCAGAGCTGGGTATTGTGATGAAAGATGAAAAAGATGGTACGGTGAGCTGGGAAGTAAACGGATAACAGTATATAAAAATGCCCCGGTTTTTCCGGGGCATTTTTATATATATCTTTCAGGAATATGCTTGACCAGTTAATGCAGGATGGTAAGTGATCCTCCGTCGCGCAGCCTGCAGTCCACACCCGGCCCGAGGCGCAGGCTGCGGATACTTACGGGGGTATTGATGCGCACTTCCCCGGCTTCTATTTCCACATCGGTTTCTGTTCCTGGTACTGCGCCGCAGCTCCAGTTACCGGGGTTTTCCCAGTTATCGCTCAGGGCGCCCGTCCAGCGGCTCACAAAACGAAGCTGTTCTTCATTGCTGACTGAGTCAATGCCATTCAGGGTGGCGATGCAGCGGAATCTGTAACCATAGATGAATGGTGGCATGGCTGTCAGCCGCAGGGTATCTGTATTGATGCCGGCATACAGCGCGGAAGGGGTGATATTCGTGTATCCGGTACCAGTATCTACCTGCCACTGAAAGCTGTAGCCATCGCCGGTGGCGGGGCGGTAAGTGAAATAACTATTGCCGTTCTCGCAAAACTGGCGGGGCTGGGGTGGTGGCGGGCCGGAACGTTTGTATTGCAGCAGCAGGCCGTTACCGCCGCCGGCAAATCCCCAGGTGCTGTCTGCCATATAAATGCTGTACAGCGCCTCCGTGGTGCCGCTGGAATCCGGCAGCCAGTTTGTTCCGTTATAACGGAAAATGAGTCCGGAGTCACCGGTAATCCATCCCAGGTGGCCTTTAAACTGAATGCTGTAGAGGTTTTGTTCAGTGGGAAGGGGGTATCTCGTCCATCCGGCGCCGTTGTACTGCAGCAGGATGCCGCCATCACCCACCGCCCAGGCGTGGGCAGTATCCGTCATAGCCACCGCATTCAGCCGTTGGGTGGTAACGGGATGCAGTACCTGCCAGCTGCCGTGCTGGTACCTGGCGGTGAGGCCACTGTCGCCTACGATCCAACCATGCCGGGTACCCGAAAACTGAATATCGAAGGGATAGCGGGTACTGAGCGGGCTGGTGCTTTCAAGCTGGTTGCTGTTGTAGTTGTAGCGGGATACCTGGTTCAGCACAGCACCACTTGCCCAGATCAGCCGCTGCCGGCAGATAAAAGCACTGGTGTCATCAAATACATGCATGGACAGGTTGCTGTAGGAGGTATCCGGATTTACAGGATCGAGGTTTTTATTGAACCAGAACCCGCCGTCCCATTCTTTCAGTTCTCCATCGGTACCCAGACCAAACTGTTTACTGAAAAACCGGGATGCCTGGCAGAAAGTATCACTCTGCAGAAGGGGGGTGCCGGCCGGCCAGTCGGTGTCGCCGGGAATGCTGAGGTATTGTCCGTTGAGCCAGATATCTTTTTTCCCGATTCCCCTGATATTGGTGATGGCATAGTTCACAGGCAGTTGCTGAACCGTGTTCAGGTAGGTGAGGGAGAAAGATGACCAGCTGCTGTTATCCATTTGCTGAATTTTCCCTTCGTTATAATCATTGAGGTTGCCGGTTCCGAATTGTGAAACCGCCCAGGCTTTTCCTTCTCCGATTACTTTTACGCTTACCAGGTCGGCAACGCCCGGTGCAGGAAGTCCCTGCTGCCAGCTGTTTTCCTGGTAAATCAGCACAGAGCTGTTGTCTGAAACACTGATGCCGTAATCGTCATTCAGGAGTGAAATGGAAAGTTGCCGGTGGTAACCCGGGATGTTTTCAGCCTCCCATACATGATCTACCGGATCATAGCGGTAAAGAGCGTTTTCACCGGCAATGAATCCGTGATCAGGCGATGAGAAGTCGATATCATAGAGGTACTCATCCAGCAGCGTGCTGAGCACCCATTGCCCTCCGGTATATTCATACACAACGCCGAAATTTCCCAGTCCGCTTTGGGTGAAACCAATCATCCAGCCATGATCCGGGGCATCGAAACAGATATCTTTTAAATTATGGGAAAGATCGAGCTGGGAAAGCGTGGTCGTTTCTCCGTTTATCCTGATCAGGGTGCCGCTGTCGCCGGCTGCCCATCCCTGCAGGCTGTCGCTCATATAAATGGTGTTCAGTACCGGTGATGCGCCGCTTTCGGCGGGTACGGTATAGAGAATGCTCATGAGCCCGTTTTCATCCCGCTTCGTGATGCGCCCGTCGCTGCTGCAGAGAAAAGTATTCCGGGGGTTAACGGTGAACAACCCGTTGTAGGTGAATTCAAAAGGATCGCCTGCTTCCACCGGGAACCAGCTGCCGTTCTGGTATTGCATCAGGGCGCCGCTGTTCAGCAGGAATCCGTTGCTGGTGTCGGAAAAATGGAGGTGGAGGGGATTGAAAAAATCAGGCTTTTTTACAAAGCGGTATTGCAATGAACGGGGTGTCCATTGCGCGAAAAGGGTGCCTGCAAACAGAAAGACCAGGCAAAACAGCACCAGTTTTTTCACCGACATCATACGATACAAAGTTGCGAAAATTAAGGCTAGACGACTAAATTAGTTGTACACGGGGTTACCGGAAGAGTTGATATACGGCCAGGCTCAGTAAATAAGCCAGTGCCGTCATATAAACCAGCTGGATAACGGGCCATTTCCAGCTCCGGGTTTCTCTTTTCACCACGGCCAGGGTACTCATACACTGCATGGCGAACACGTAAAAAATCATGAGGGAAAGTCCGGATGCCAGTGTATACACTTTACTCCCGTCGGGCCATACCGCGCTGTTCATTTTACTGCGGAGGGTGCTGCTGTTTTCATCGGATTCCTCGCCTACGCTGTAGAGGGTAGCCATGGTGCCTACAAACACTTCCCGCGCGGCAAAGGAGGTGATCAGGGCGATGCCGATCCGCCAGTCGAAACCCAGCGGCCGGATGGCGGGCTCAATGGCATGGCCGAGCCGCCCTGCGAAAGACTGCTCCAGCAGGTCGGCATTCTCGGCTTTATCCAGTTCTTCCGCTTTGTCAGGCTGGGCGGCCTTCAGGGCTTCATACCGGTTCCTTACCTCTTCCATGCGGGCGGGGGGACCATAGGTACTGAGCGCCCACAGCAGCAGGCTGATGACCATGATCACTTTTCCCGCATCGAACACAAATATCTTCGCCTTCTCAATCATGGTTGTGAGGGCATTCTTCCAGCGGGGTGCCCGGTAAACCGGCAGTTCCAGGATAAAGAAGCTTTTCTCTTTAATTTGAATGAACCACTTCATTACCCAGGCCATTAGCAGCGCCATCACTGTACCCAGCAGGTACAAAGCCATCATCACCAACCCCTGCAGGCTCAGGAAACCAAGATTCAGTTTGGAGGGAATCACCAGGGAGATCAGGATGGTGTATACGGGCAGCCGCGCGCTGCAGCTCATCAGGGGGGTTACCAGGATGGTGAGCAGGCGTTCTTTCCGGTTTTCGATGTTGCGGGCGCTCATCACGGCCGGCACGGCACAGGCAAAGCCGCTGATCATGGGCATTACACTCTTGCCGTTCAGGCCTGCTTTGCGCATGAGCTTATCCGTTAAAAAACTGATGCGGGCCATATAGCCGGTATCTTCCAGCAGGGTAATGAGCCCGAAGAGGATCATAATCTGCGGGATAAACACGAGTATACCACTGAGACCGGCCAGTACGCCGTTCACAATCAGGTCGGCCCACCAGGTATCCGGGAGCTGGCTGCTGGTGAAACGGCTCAGTTCTCCAAAAACCTGGTCAATGAAATCCATGGGATACTGCGCGATCCAGAAAACGCTCTGGAACAGCAGGAACAGTACTGTCAGCAATATCAGGTAGCCCCAGTGCCGGTGCAGGAGGATATTATCCAGTTTTTCCGTGCGCAGGGCTTTTTTCAGCGGGTCAGCCTCCACCACCGTGAGTTGCATGATCTGCTTGATGCGGGCATAGCGCTGCATGATTTCTTCCGCCTGGGTTTTGGTGGGATTGAACTGCGTGGCTTTTTCGGCCGCTTCAATCTGTTCCTGTACCTGCGGGGAAAGGGGAAAATGTTCGTGGTGGATGAGATAGTGCAGCCGCTTATAATCGCTGCTATCCGGCAACAATGGACGGAGCGCTTCAATGGCCCGGGGCGCCAGTTCCTGGGCCTGGATGATGGAGCGCGGGGCAGTGTTGCCGGCCGCCCAGGTTTGCTCGATGGTTTTTTTAACCTGGGTCAGCCCCTTGTTTTTCCGCGGGTTGGCGGTAACCACGGGTACGCCCAGTTCCCGCTCCAGTCCTGCAATATCAATCTGGGTGCCTTTTTGCTGGGCAAGGTCCATCATGGTGAGTACCACTACCACGGGTATACGCAGATCAATGATCTGTGAGCAGAACAGGAGGTTACGCTTCAGGTTGCTGGCATCGGCAACCAGTACCACCATATCCGGCTTTACTTCCGGGTCGAACTGGAGCAGTACTTTATAGGCCACCCATTCATCTGCCCGTTTGGGATACAGGCTATAAGTTCCCGGCAGGTCAATAATGGTGGCATTCAGCTGGTCGCTGAGGGCGCAGTGACCGGTTTTTTTATCTACAGTCACCCCCGGAAAATTGCCCACCTGCTGGTTGAGGCCTGTCAGCCCGTTGAACAGCGAACTCTTTCCGCTGTTGGGGTTGCCTACCAGTGCTATGTGTATGGATGGTTTCAATGCGTTGCTGCACGGCCTGCGGCCGGAGGTTCATTAGCCGGCAAATTTACCTGAATCCGGTTGTACCACCTTACGAATTCAGAAAGATGGTTTACGAAATCAGGTCAGGCAAAGGATAAAATAACAATCCTGGCCGGGATGATAACTGATTGCGCTAATCGGTTATCTTCGCAAAAATTTTCCTGATGCTTCCCCGTTTCAAACGTGTCCTCCTCAAACTCTCCGGTGAATCCCTGATGGGTGATAAGAATTTCGGTCTTGACAGTGATGTGATAGCCCGATATGCCCAGGATATCAAAAGCATCACCGACCTGGGGGTGCAGGTAGCTATCGTGATCGGGGGTGGTAATATTTACCGTGGTATGAATGAGGCGGAAAGCGGTATTGAGCGTGCACAGGGAGATTATATGGGCATGCTGGCCACTGTGATCAACGGGATGGCGCTGCAGAGCGGTCTTGAAAAAATCGGTGTGTACACCCGTTTACAGAGTGCCATTAAGATGGAGCAGATTGCGGAACCCTATATCCGCCGGCGGGCCATGCGCCACCTCGAGAAAGGAAGGGTGGTGATATTTGGTGCAGGAACCGGCAATCCCTATTTCACGACGGATACAGCCGGTTCGCTCCGGGCCATTGAGATCAAGGCGGAAGTCATTCTGAAAGGCACCCGGGTGGATGGCATCTATACGGCCGACCCGGAGAAAGATCCTACTGCCACCAGGTATAGTAAAATCTCTTTTGCAGATTGTATCAGCAAAAACCTGAAGGTGATGGATATGACTGCTTTTACCCTTTGCATGGAAAATGAACTTCCCATTATTGTCTTCAATATGAATGAACCCGGCAACCTGCTGAAGGTGGTAACGGGTGAAAGAGTAGGTACCCTGGTAAAAGGTTAAATCTCCCCTTATTATTGTCTGCCTGTAATGAACGGCGGTTGCTTGCGCATCTGCAGGACAAAGGCATATAAAAAAGCTTCCGCAGGAATACGGAAGCTTATGAACAATGAAAAATACGTACTAGGGAATATCCATCCGCAAACCCAGTCTCAATCCCATCACGCGAAACCTTTCCTGTACCGGGCCAGCATCCTTGCTGATGGGTGAGAGGTTATGCCGGTAATAAGGTTCCGCCAGCAAATGCATACGGTCATTGAGGCGGTAGTAGAGAGAAAGTGCACCTGTAAAGGCCAGTCCTGCATTGGTTTTGTACTGGTACACCGTATTGGATGCATTGAAATTAACAGGCAGCAGGTTCTGGTCAATCGTGGAACCCGACTGCCAGCTGCGGAGGTTGATGATCACCCCGGCATTGATATTAGCCTTCAGGCGGCCGCTGCCCAGCTCGTACCCGATGGTGACCGGCAGGTCGATACTGCGGTAACGGTTCACCGAATTTTTATAGCGGGTGCCCCGCACATAGTAGGAATCGGTGGTATCACCGGCCGGGCTGATAATATAAATCAGCTGCACTACATTATCCTGGAGGTAAGAAAACTTCTCGTTGATCTGTGAGTAGTTCACGCCTGCACGCAGGCTGATGCCGTTGCTGAAAACCCGCGTGTACCGGGCTCCGGCGCTGTATGCCCACTGGATGCTCTGGGTTTCTTTACGCTTATCCACCAGTGCCGGATCGTTGCTGCTGTATTGTTTCATAGCGTAATCCGGACCAGCATACACTTCCCAGTAATCCTGCGGGGCCGCCCGGTCGTTATCCGCCGGCGGGCAATCCGGTATACGGATCGGTTTCAGTTCCCGTGCCTGCCGGGCAGGTGTGAATGGAATCAATGCCAAATGCGTGAACTGGTTGGAGGAAAGCTTGAAGGTTGAAGGTTGAAAGTTGAATGCGCCACTGTCGTTTAGTTGGCTGATGGCAGATGGCTGTTGGCGGGAAGACAGGTTATTATTCGTGTTTTCCTTCCTGCCATCAGTTGGTTGACGGTTGACGGTTGATGGTTGACGGGAAGACAGGTTCTTATTCGTGATTTCCTGTTCTCCCTTCTCTGTTCCCTGTTCTTTATTCTGCATTTCCTTCCTGCCATCTGCCACCTGCCATCCGCCATCAGTTGGTTGACGGTTGACGGTTGATGGTTGACGGGAAGACAGGTTCTTATTCGTGATTTCCTGTTCTCCCTTCTCTGTTCCCTGTTCTTTATTCTGCATTTCCTTCCTGCCATCTGCCAACTGCCCTCCGCCATCTTTTTGTTGACGGTTGACGGTTGATGGTTGACGGGAAGACACGATCTC